>Ga0209611_10004469_pt1 | contig 23903 bp, 17 predicted proteins | sample S1TSphgellanicum_3_FD_187693 | JGI IMG/M metagenome (GOLD analysis project Ga0209611, IMG submission 187693) | Host-associated microbial communities from peat moss isolated from Minnesota, USA - S1T2_Fc - Sphagnum magellanicum MG (SPAdes) (version 2) | ecosystem: Host-associated > Plants > Peat...
TGCGAGAGGAGAGGAGAGAGAAGAGAGAGAGAGGGAGAGAGATAGGTGTTCCGATGCGATGAAATCTATTTTTCATCCATCTTATCCTCTCCTTATTCGCTCTCTCTCCACAAACGTCAACAGCATCTCATCCATGGGAAGCCTCCTCATTGATTTTATTTTTTTACTGGCCAAAAAAATCTGGCACTTATTTGGCAGAGAAACTTGTTTAATTAATTTCCATTTTTGGCGAGTGAATTTTTTAATTTAAAAAGAAAATTCGAAAATGAAGAAGATTTTGGAGATTTTTTAATCGCCACAAAAGTGAGGAAAAGAAACAGTAAAATTCCCAGATTTTTATATTAGGTTTTTCCCCCACCCCTCCAAAAAAAAAGTCACAATTGCCATATTTTTATTTCTGGTTTTACCCCAAGAAAAGCTACAATTGCCAGATTTCGATATTTGGTTTTCATCGGGCATCCATAAATACAGAGGGTTGATTAAAGATTTGTACTTCATGTCTGGTTTGTAGCCAGATTTGGCTAAATCTTTCTGTGGATCGCCATTATTAAAAATCTTTTTTTACATCCACTTAAGATTTGGCTAAATACCAAATCTTAAGTGGATTGCCACTTGAACTAAATTAATAAAAAAATTTAAGGTACATTTTTTAAATTAATTAATTTTAAAAAATAAAAAAATAAATAAAAAACACTGACATTGATGATGTGGGAAGAAGAAACACTTTTTTAAAATAGGGGATGAAATTGGAACAGGGGGTGGGACGGAGGGTGAAACTGGGGAGGACTTTAGGGATGACTTTAATATCAACCCGTCTTTTTGTTCCCAAACCCAGGAGCAGATCTCAAACCCTGAAAACAGATTAATTTTCTCATAATTTGCACCATGGAAATATGCCTAAACTAAAGCAACAAATAAATACACTTCATATTTAGCAACATATTTGCCTACATTATTACAACACCAGCCCAGTTTTTTTCCTTTTCTTTTTTTTCCCTTTTAATTTATTATTTGTAAATCCATTTTATTTTATTTTTTTAAATTATAAATTTGTGATTGTGCTCAAGTGGCCATCATCCATAAGTATATTTAGCTAAATTTGGCAATATTCAAAATATGGAAGCAGAAAAATCTTAAGCACCTTTTCATATTGTAGCCAATTGTGGCAATTTTTTTAATTAAAAAATTGTCTCTCAACAAATTTTTATTAAGAAAGTAGGAATAGCCAATGGATGCAAAGCTTCCCATCCTGTTGAGATAAGGATATACTGGCTAAATTCAAGCACCCAAGTGAAATAGCCTAGGGTATGGTGGGGCTTGGGCTATAGCCTTCCCCTTGAAGGCTATAGCCCAAGCCTTCAGTGGTCTATAGCCTGAAGGGAGGGTGGAGGCGTTTCAAATGTTTCACAAATCTCTCATCACACTAGAGCTAAGATGAAAGGCTCATAGCCATGGTTTTTTTTAGGGTTTTTTTTTAGGGTTTTGGGGTTTTAATTGGTGTTCATTTATCTATTAAGGAATGTATTTTGTTTGTTTTTTAATGTTTTTTTTTTCATTTTTGAAAATTTGTTTCTTTGTTACATTGAAATCTCCAAAACTATGGTGCCTCTTGCCATGCTTTTCGTAGTGTTGTTGTTTTGAAAGCCCTCCATTAGTAGCAGGTGCACCAAGGTGGTTTGATAATGCTTGGACTTACAATGCAAGAATTATTGGATATTGAACAATTTTGTCATTGAAAATTCAAGAAAATCAAAACTAAAACTTGTAATTGAATATTGAATATTTTTTTCATTGAGAATTTAATAAAATCAAAACTAAAACTTGCAGTTGAATATTGAAAAAAAAAATTCATTGAAAATTTAATAAAATCTAAATTAAAACTTGTAAAGGAATTTGGGCATGGTCTCAGTATTGTTGGAAAGACGTCATTGATTAGGATTTCTTGGAGGTGATTTCATAATTTCTAGACCTGAGGTACAAGAGATATTGAATTTTGAATAGTTTTTGTCATTGGAAATTCAATCAAAATACAAAAAATCGATTTGGAAGGAAAAAATAATTGGATAACTAATTCACACTTGGCCCAATGACATGCGCTACAATATTCCATATGAAGATGTAGAAAAAATGGCAATGATTCTAGGAATAAAAAATTTATAATTTTTAGTTTTTTTTTCATTCCTATTGATTAAAACTCTCCAAAATCATTTCATTTTTAATTTTTTTTAAATTAATTATGTTGAAATTTCAATAGTAAAAAAAACATTGAAGCCTCATAGTCATGAAAGTAAGTAGGCATTGGGTAGTGAACCAACACGTACATTAATACAATGGCAAAAATTACAAAATTTGTTTGAGTTGTTTTTAAGCATTACAAATTTCTCATCTTAAGATTAAATTAAGATCTATGAATCCTAGTTTAACATTTCTTAGGTTAAACATAGCCATTAAGAGGCCTCATTCAAAAAGGTGAGTGCATTGGTGTAGGTAATTGACATTAAAAAAGAACAATGAATTAAATGCAATTTAATCTTGGGTGCAAAAGTATATATTCCCACTAATGATGTTCGACAACAAATCATTTTTTCTATTTTTTCTATTGCACCCAAGTTACAATAAATCTTTTAAATACTACTAATATAACTTGGGCTCCATGTTACTACACATCGCTAGTGACACTGAAATCGTGAAAAAAATCAATTGATTTTGTTTAAATTAGGTCCCACTCAAATGAAAACATGGAATGACATTGCATGCAACTTGAATCAAATTGAATTTTGAATTTAGATTCTATTCAATTCAAATTCTTAAATGTGGTTTAAATTCAATTAAATTTTCAAACAAATTGAATGGAATTCAAATCAATATGATTTTTTTAATCTTGTATGTTTGTTTATTTGTGGCATTCGTACTGCATATTTTGAGCTTGATTGACTAATACCTACCCACCAATATGGACATGAAAAGGTGCATAAAATTTATCTTTTCATGTCAATGGTATCTATGTTATGAAGTTCTTGAATTGTGTTGGTGTTTTTAATGTGACAATTAAAATAACAGTGGAATGTGATGATAAGAAAAAATGAAACAATAACAATAAATTTGGTTCTAAACTTGATCAAGCATTTAGAATCATCGTGCATTGACATGATAATGTCTTTTTCCTTTCTTAATTGTAGCATCCATGGAAACCATGTCCATACCAACTAGTATGATTAAATTTGAATTCATTTCAACTTAGTTCATGGAATTCAAATTCCATTGAATTGAGTTAAAATTCTGATGAATTGAATTCAATTGAGGAAAAAAATAGACAAATTGGTGCAAAGGTATTGAAAAAGTGATTTTAGGGATGAATGATGGAAGTGATGAACATTCATGACTTTGGTGTTGAAAAGAAAATAACTTCGAAAACATGTAAATTCAAAAAAACGCATGTCCATGTTTTAAGGTAGTTTCCACATGATGTTTTCATAATCGTCAAGTTGACAATCATATTATTGGACTTGATACTTAATTCACATATACTAGGTCCAACTATCACTGTTGTAAGAATTTAAAGAATTAAGAACTCCACATCACTCCAAATTACCATTGATAATGAAATGATGAAAAAACTAATTGATTTTGTGAAAACTAAGTTCCATTTGAATGGAAATATTGAATGGCTAAATTCCTAAATGTAATTCAAATTCAATTGAATTGGACTCAAATTTATAAATTCAATTCAAATACATTTAATTGAATTCAACACAATATTCTTCTCCTCTATACTTGTCAAGGTCAATGTTTTCATCGAAATTTTGATTGAATTCAATTTGGTCGAATTGGATTCTTTTCATAATTTAATTGAATATAATTCAACTAAATTATGAAATTTCGATTATAAAAATGCCCACATGGTAATTTTCCTATTTATATCCATGTAGGTGTGGGTTGGTGAAGGGATTGAGGTAGTTAAACTTAGAATTCCATATGCAATGTTTTCGTAATTGTCAAGTTGACAATCATATTATTGGGTCCTATACCTATTTCATGTATACCATCTTTGATTATTATCCTCATTAAAATTTGTTTCTTGAACAAAAAAGCTTGACATAGTGGTTGAGGCCATCTTCTTTCCATTAAACATCTTGAATTTCAATTCTTTTACCAATAGCCACTTTCTACACATACGGCTTTCATCCAAAGAATAAAAAAGAAAATGGATGTTGGGATGTTTTCTATGCACAACTTGAACCAACCTTTCCCCAAATAGGGAATGATCAAGGAACATTTGTTACTTGACCTATGAAGATCCACTAAATATGTTTCTCAACTTGGTAATAGTTGGTTTTTTTAATGTTCAACAACAATCAATTTGTATGAAATGTTTTTGACAATTGCATAGTGAATGAAAAGTTGGGGAACTTGGTTTCAAATGTTGCATAGTGGATGAAAATTTGGGGATTGAAACTTTAGGTGAAGGATGAAGGATGAAGGATAAAAATTTGAAAAAATGAAGTAGCACATTCATTTAATATCATGCAATGTTTGAAAATTCAAAAGCATTACAACTTCCCTACATGATTCCCCAAGGCAACTTGGCTAAAGAAATGCCCCAAGTTTTACAAGAAAACATTCTTACATCCATATTTTTCCCTAGATGGTTGTTGGGAAAAAAAATTTGAATTTGAGATGTTATCATCACAAATTTAGCATCTCAAACTTAGTAATAGAAATTGTGCAAAATTCATTCATTAATAATTCATACATTTCACACACTAACATTGTGCATTGAAAACATATTTAACACACAAATTTATAGGAAGATGTGAAATTCGTATGACATTTGTTCATTCATATGTTTGTACTTCATCCATCAACACAATTATCCATGTGTCAAACGTATTTTCAATGTATGATATTCATGTGTAAAATGTACAAACCTATGAATGAACAAATTTTACACAATTTTCATTATTAATTCATTGCATGTTGAATTTGTGATGACATTTGAATTTAATTTTAACCATTTTTGCAAATTCTTAATTAAATTAAATTAAAGTATAATTATAAAACAATCAAAGGCGATGCTAATAAGTGGTGTGTCCACAAATGTTGGATTATTGTAAAACATTGGACTAGGTACAAGTGGAATGTCAATGTTGGTGATATCTTCACTAAAGGCACACAAAGTACCAAGTTTGTCACAACTCATTTAAACATCTCGACCTAGGGGAAGGGGGGCTTTCAAATTCTTCAACTTGTACAAGATTCAAAAGTTTTCAAAAAAATTCTTGAAATCTTTCACAATTATTGGGGCCATCTCAAAAGTTAATTAAATAGTTTTATATGAATCTATTATAACTACAACATATATTTTCAAAAGGTTTCAAAGCTAAAATTGAATGCATACAACCTAGTTATGTCCATGATTGTTAAGGTGGGAAAATCCTTTTGGAGCAAGCTTTAGAAAAGGTGGGTCAAATTTTGATGGTGGCGTTCACAAGCTTGGGCAAGTTGGGAGCTCTTACATGAAATTATGGTTGTCCATGCATGAGGCATTTTGAAGGAGGGGTGGGGGAGGGAGGCATTGGTGTGCACAAATTTAAGGGAACCAAAGTTAAACCTAAGGTAAATGAAGTTAATCAAAGTTAAGCAAAACTAAACCTAAGTTTAACCTATGTTCACTTAAGTTAAAACAAGCATTTGTAGGTTATTATGACTTAACATAATATAGCCTAGGGTTATTTAAACTATCCTAGGTTTGTGTAAATTAGCTTAGGCTTAACAAGGTTAACCTAGGTTATCCTAGGCTAAACTAGAATAACCTAGGCCTACTTATGTTAACTTACTAGATTAGTTTATTTAGGGTAATTTAAGATGGCCTAGATTATGACACATGTCATGTTTTTGAAAAAGATTATTTGTCATGTAATGATGATTGTAGTCATATAATGGTGTGTATGATTATAGTTATACAAATGACAATGGTTAATGTCCACATCTAACTATATGATTAAATTTTAACACAACTTGCAAGTTGCCCTAGTTATGAAAACCATATTTTGGTGTGGTGACAAATCTTTTACAAAAATTTTGAATTTTTTTTTCAAATATAGTGGTCTTACTCAATAACTTTTCATTACACATCTACATCATTGGCATATTGTTTTAAAAGTTGTTGCATTAGTGTAAATACTAATATTTTAAACCTTAATGTTTGTTGTGATAATCTTGGTAGAAATCATCATTTAAACATTATTTACTAGTTTTTGGAAAAGCACAATCATAAAATACTAACATTATATTTGGTTTTGTTTGGTGATATGTAAGATTTGAATTGCTCTTTGCAATCTATTTGTTCCATTGTAATATTAAATTGGGACTCCATGTGTCTAGTTTCATGTAGTTTGAATGCCAGCCAACATTTTGATTGAATATTATTGTTTTTTTACATTAATTATCTTGGGGGTGTGTGAAACTCTAAAGCTTATGTATTTTGTCATGTGTATGAGATACTTTATGAAACCTATTTAGATTTAACATGTCATAGCCGATACCAAAACATCATGGAACTTTTAAGGCAATTGGGCATTATTCTATATCTACTTGTCCAAAAACACTAAAGGGACTAATTAAATTAATATTAAATCAATACAACATCAATTATTAAACTAGTGCAATTACAATGCAAACATATATATGAAAACTTGCAACCAAAAGGAAAAGAAGAAACAAAGATAGTGCACATAGTTAAAATGACTTTGCATTGCTTTTTCTTTTCTTTTTGGTTGCAAGCTTCCATATATAGGAGCTCTTGCTTGGGCCTTCTAGATCTTCTTCCATATTCCTTATTTCTTGTTCAACCATTTCCATATGTTAGAAAGGTTAAGGTTTGGATCATGAGAAACTTGAGCCACTTAGATGGTTTGGGTTTCAATGGGTGGCATATTGGAAGAACTAAGAATTGGAGGTGAAGTAAGTGAAATTAAGGGGAGGGAGGGAGGGATGGATTTGAGGATTGACTAAACGGTTGGGATAGGGCTAAGAGAAGGTTTAATCACCAAATAATTGAAAGGATATCTAGATGGCAAGGGTTACAATAGGATAGATGACATTGAAATAAATTCAAAGTAGGGATGATCAAAGCACTTGGAGGTTTGTCAAAGTTAGATTAAAGGGAGGCATTGGGTGGCCTAGCTTGATCTTTTGAACAATGAGGCAAGCTTTGACTTGGTGGTCAAAACTTTTACATCTAAGACATTTGTTTGGCAAGCCAACATAAATTAGCTCTTGCTCCATCTCTCCTTCTATGTCTAGTATTGCTAGAGGAATATAACTAACATTAGTAGAAATCAGCCAAAATGTAACCACTCCATTTACAACTACATGCGACTTGTAGTCGTTTGCAACTGGATTTGGGAACATTTGCAACTACAAAACCAAATTTCAACTATTTTGGTCATTCTCACAACTATGATGCAACTATTATAATTGGGTAGGATGTTAGTCTACTAAACCAAAACATGGATCTTAGATCTTGACAAATTTTTGTCTTTATACTACAAGCAAAATTGGAAATGAAAAAGTACTAATTATCCAATTTTGTTCCAATTTTGAAGTTAGTAATCTTTCGATTTTCACAGAACTAGTTGAGCTAGTTCAAGTTCAAAATGCAAATTGAAAAGGATAAACTTGTTTCTTTTCTAGAGTCTCAAATGATGACATGCAATTTTCAACTCAAGAAGGTTATGCCATGTTTTACACATTAATGCCATGAGTGGTCAAGGTTGTTGTTTTTCTTGCACATTCTTTTACAGATTAGATTTCTTGATAACTCTTTGTTTTTCATGGTGAGCATGATGAGAAAAGGGTGGAGGTTAATCTTGGCCCATCTTGTGAAAGTCCTTGCTTTTAGGTTTCTTTCATGTTATCATTAAAGAAAGTGACTTTGGCAAGGTTCTAGAATATTATGCGAAGACATGTGAATACATTTCCAAGGAGGTTGGTTTGATGTATGTGCCTACATTTTAAAGTAGTTTGGCTTTGAATTTGGAAGCTATCTCTAACTTCCAAGTGATAATAATTTTGATGTGTAACAAGTTCATTTCAAGTGGGTAGAGTGTCAAGGTCTTGGTGTGGTGAATGATGCTTGGAATAGTTGGGTTTTTGTGAAAGGGGTGATACATACATTCAATGGTCATGGGCGAGTTCAAGCATGATTGGGGTGTCTCATTTGAAACACAAAAAAAAACTCTTAGGATTTCCCAAATTTGCAAGTTCCTTCACATAACTAAAACATGCCTTAGATTTCCTTTTTTATCTTTCATGTCATTTATAAAATAAATTCTCTCCAAATTTTATGTAAGTACTTAGAATGTCTATTATTTTCACTTATGAAAGTAGGAATAATAAAATTTATCCAATGGGGGCCATGTTTTATCAATGGTCAATTTTTTTTTAAACTTTCACTTTTTGAAATTTTGTACATTGTAGTAAGGCATTTGGTTCTTATCACACTTTGAATGTTTTACACACATTAACACTTAAGTCATTTGTGGTATAAAATTTGAAAAAATGATATGTTTATACATTCTTAATGAAACCTTTGAAGCATTTTTCACCAAAGGAGACAAAGTCATGAAATCTTTCCCATGATGTGTCTGGACTCCTTAAACATGTTCAAATTAAAAATGGTATGGATAAAATACTACCTTAATAATGTATCTATCTATGAAGAAAAAAACTTCCAATATGAGTGTGTAATTAAATTTTAAAGACATGTCCAATTGAGGGGTCCATTGAATATTTCATGAAACATTACTTTTTGACATCCCAACCATGTTTGGTCCCACATGGGAGTTCAAAATGACGGGTTCACAAGTTCATTTGGTCAAACAAGGCCATTCATGGAAGGTTTCAATTGAAAGTGGGGTAATTACAAGCCAAAGTGGATCACTTTTGGTGCCACAATCATGAATTTTGCTAGAATTGTTTTTGAAATGACCATGTGACACATAATGAAACATTATATTTATCAATTGGGACTTTGATTTGAAATTAATAAGTTTAATATGAAGACCATGTATAATGAAACATGAGCATGTGACCTAATTGCAATTTTCTAAAGAATGAAATATTCGTATTGAATTCCATTGTGGATGATTAATGGCAGTGATAAAATATATTGATTACAAACTCATATACCCTACTACCTTAGAACCTTTGACATTAATTATATTATTTTCAAAAATGTTGAAATTTTCAAAAATAATAAAAAAGAAAATATTGAATATTTTATTTTATGAAATGAAAATTTCAAAATTAATTAAATATTTGATAGACATGTGTCAAAATTTCCAAAGTAAGTTATGTTATGAAAGGCTTCCTTTGATAACCTTATCCAAAATCTAATTATGGATTTGTTTTCATGCAAACATATGAAATTTGGCTTATATACAAAGACCCACATGGATAGTCATAATAATAGCCTATAAGGTACGGTGGGATGAATGTGTCTATTCATTCAAATTGTGCATGAATGATTGGATACATTCATTGAGCTAATAGTAAAATTATTATTTAAAAAAAAAACTTTCAAGTAAAAAGAAAAATTCATATTGAATGGATGTCATTTGGCACACCTTGAAAAACATGGGTTGAATTCACTCATAATTTCTAAAATACTTGAACACTCACATTGCTTGTAATGAAACACAATATGATGTTCACAAAACTTCAATGTAAGAAACTTCAATGTAAGATTGTCCTAAAAGCATAACAAATTAACTTTTTGATCTGGATGATATCACACATGCATACTTTAGAGTTTGTTTTAGTATGTGGATTGTGGTATGAAAGTAAATTTAATATAATTGTTCTAAAACTCATTATAGCAATTAAATCTAAACAAATACAATAAATAAATTACTATTTTTGTCATAGCTAACATCATGATCATCATTTTCCTATTAGATTTAGTTGAACATATATATATATACTAGATTGATTGATTAAACTTGGATTTTTAGTTTTTTTTGAGTAGCAATTTCTGAATTAGATTTTTTCCATGTGGAGCAAAATGCACAATTTGTTAGGATATTTTACAAAAAGGGCACCATCCACATTTTGGGAAAATGATACTCTCTTGCACCCAAGCTCTAGTTGAGCATGAGTAGGCAAACAAAATCCAACCTCCTTCATGCATGTGAAACATGTACCAATGAAATTTGGCCAAATGATTAAAAGTTGATTTTTTTGTTTCACAAACACCTATTGGCACACATGTATCCTATTTATGGATTTAAGTTTGAACCATTCACATCAAACAATGGTTTAGGTGGGAGATGAACCTTTCCTTGCGCCCTTTAAGTTGGATGTTTTAATGTTGTATGTGTGAGTTTGCAATTGTCCTTGTAATGTGGGAGATCTTATGAATGCTTGTGTTTCTAGGAATACCCAAGGTTTGATACCCATGATCATTTAGTTTTGATTGATTCAATCCATGCCATACATTGGACTTTGAAGATGCAAGGGGGAAAATGTTTAGTACCTTGGAAGAGTTTGATCATTGAGGCACAAAAATATTCACATTGTTGAGATACCTATTTCAAATTGGAGGGGGGGGGGGGGGGGTAATTACATCTTGACTTTTTTTACAAGGTTCAAAGTTTTAAATTTTTTTGAAATGATGAATTATGATGCATAAGATTATTACATGCCAAGCTAGTAAAATAATATGTTATATTATATGGTCATTTAATTTACATGAATATTTTAAGCATAGTTTCATTTCATTTGATCATATTCTTTTTAATCTACCCATGGATTTCATCATGTAACAAGTTTGTTGTCTCAAAGTGTTTTATGAGGTCATCTTGGATATTGCATGAAATAAAATTTTGCCTACTTTATTATAATACTATAATTAAGTGTTTTGAACATTTCAAACAATTTTTATATAAGCATATTCCTTTTGGAAAATTGTTCTAAAGGTTTTTTGTTTTGGCAAAATTTGACAATCAATTACCTTCAAATTGTCTTAGTTCCATATACACACATGGCAAGCCATAGTGGATTCAAAGGGTTACCAAATGCAATGCCTTCATGACATGTGTATGAGCACAATTGATTGTAATGCTCTATAAACTTAAAAATATAACCAATGCAAAAGTCTCACATGTTTCCAAATTATAGCATGTGATGATGAAAAATAATTGAAAATCCAACTTTAGCAAAAGCAATAGGCATTATCCACAAATGGGTGAAGTCCATACATGCCATCATGGAGCCCAAGTTGTAAGATTCATAGTTGCAAATGTTGTCTCCAACTCCATTGCAATTGAAAACACAATTACAAATATATAGTTTTTGTATATTGTTTGCTAAAGACCAATAAACTTCTATTCTTCAATGTTTCAAGCTTGAAAATGAACCTTTAAACATTACCATGCGTGTAAAGTATACAAGTGTTTAACATCACATGTTGTCATGTAAAACAATGGAACTAACACCTTGCTTTCATTTGTCATGCTCTTCAACGCCATTGAATATTGGGTGGTTGCTTGCTTGCATGATGTAATTGATTAGATAAAGACAATGGGAACTACCAAGTGGCATACACCTCAAGGGTTTATGAGAGAACTACCAATTGGCATACACCTAAAGGGTTTATGAGAGACCTCTACATTTTGCCCAAAAATGGCAATGGTTGCCTAACTTTTCCAATCTAGAAGACAACTACTTCTATGGCAAACATCGCCATTTTTCAAATTCAGACAAAACTTGGATTGGCATGAGCCTCTCTTGGAAATGCAACTATGTGAGTATTGCCATAAGAAGGTTAACATCCTCTGCATGCACCTTGCTTTAAATTGTGGATCATCTCTGAAAATGGCATAATAGAAAAAGACCCATTTGCAACATCATGTGCATATGCGAAATTCCAACAAAAAATCACTTTCCAAACCATCACCCTATTCTTAGTTGATGATCTTAAAGGCAATGTTGCCTTTGGCTCTCACAACTATGATCAAGGCTCTACTTCACATCCATTGCACATGAATTCACGATGCTTTTTATCAGCCTTGCTTTATCAACAATGAAGAATCCAAAGGCGGGTGAGGGAGGTAAGGGAAAATTATGAGCCATCAATCAATTACAAGTTGATGAGTCCTCCATTTGACAAGCAAATGTTTCTTGGAATTTAAATGCCATAAATTTGATGCTATTTCGGGTCATTAAGCAAATGACATGTGAAGTATTAAAACTTGGTTGTGGCAAGTGTAGATTCTGAAGTTGAAGACAATCTCATGGAATGAACACATTGACCTGATGATAACAGTGTTGAAGGCCAAGGACAAATAACTCAAACAAGAAATGCATCTAATACCCACCACATCCATGAGCTAAGGAAAAATGGAACCTAGAAATCCATCTCTTGACGCTCAGCCCAAAACTTCCCAGAAGAACCTTCAGGGCATTGAAGCACTAACCACACACCAGTATCAGCACCTTCTTCAACAGAGAGTTTTCCTCTGTGGTCATTCATGTCTGTCTTTACATTCCCGGGGCAATAGCTGAATATGCATACCTTTTGTTGCCCTGCTGCTGCAGGCTGGGTCGAGAATGCTTGATGCAATACACTAGAGTAGGCAATGAGAGCAATTTTCGATACCGAGTAAGTTGGCATGGGGCTATCCCATCCCCATTTGGTCCAATCTGGCCAACCTCCTCCTTCCCATGCACCGGATTTAACCTCATCCAAATACTTGTTAACAAAATTGTCAATATAAGCTTCAGTGATGTGCTCACGGTCCAAGAATTTCTCACGAAAGTTGTTTTCCAAGGCCTGAAAATGCTCCACCCCAAAAAAACACAGTTCAAAAGATTTTCACAGGAACTTCTCTACATGGTTTACCAAACAATGATGTTTGCTAAAGGAGATAAACGATACATGTTAGTGACAAACTGCAGAGCAATCCACTGAATTAGGGTTCATTGAATTATGTTGTTGATCAAAAGGTAAGTCGGGAGTTCCTAAATTTCCAATTGCTATGTAAAGAGAGGACCCAAAAGAAAATTCTACCTTGAGTTGTCCACACCTAGAGGCAACGATGAGTATGCGAGGCCCTGCGCAGTCTGTACTTTGTAGGATTGGAAGCATAGCTTTAATGACTTGCTTTGAGCCATAATAGTTTGTTTGCATGATCAACTCTGCATTATCAGCATCAACTCCTGTTGCAAAGATTCCTGCATTATTGACCTGCTAGAACACAAAAAGTTGAGATCAGAGAAGAAGTCCTCTTGAACGTGCAATCTCCATTTTGGGTACATTCTGAAATTGTAGTGTCAACAAAGGTGAAAACTGAATGTGAAGAAGAAGAAACAAAAACGGATCAAATTGAATTGAAATCAGATTTTGTAGTACTAATTTACCAGTATGTTGATTCCTCCGTAATTCTCGAAAAGCCATTTAGCAAGTATGTGAGCTGATTCCTCACAGCCAACATTGAGAGTGTGGAAAGCAACATTGGTGAGCCCTTCAGCATTCAAAGCTTCAAGAGCCTTTTTCCCTCGGCCTGCATCCCGAGCAGTTAGCACAACCCTAAGCCCTTGCCTGGCTAACTGGCGAGCAATTTCAAATCCGATCCCCTTGTTGGCTCCTGTTACCACTGCTACTGTATCTTCAGACCACCACCTGAACAGCAGCACACATCCAAATTTTAATGAACAAGCCCTGTGCCCATCATGACGTTGCAAAGCACATGGCATAACAGAGAGTGAGCTTGCTTCTTATTCAATGCAAACCAATTACTCTATCTTCATCTTTCATGAAGATGGTTCAAGAGCACTGTCACCCACTGTGAAGAAGTGACTTAACCCTGAAATTTCAGATACCCGACAGGAATATATGCATCTTGCAATTCATTCACTAATCACAAAAAGAATTGAAGTAGAGTACTCCATGTCAAAAGTTCTAAATTTTGTGTGCTGCTGCAATATATTCAATGAAGCTACAGATTTTTTTTGTTGGCCATTATAGTTACTCAATCCTCCACAAGTCTCTGCCTTAGATTTCTTCTACTCTTGTGCTTGAAATTAGTTACTAGTACAGGTGCTCAAAAAGTGCACAAACATTAATTCAATTGTAGAAACTTCAATTTCATCATATGCTGTTGGATCATTTATTTGTCAGGGAGTTAGTTCCATTACCTTGTTGAATCATCCATGAGGAAGATCTTTGTCTTCTTTGTGTTCCACAAACTCCAATTCTCCGAAAATCAGGCAGATTCAACTTCAATTGAGGTTCAAGGTTTATTCTAGGCAGAATTCAAGTTAATTACACTGAAGCTGCTAGACTGTGAGGCAGCCTGGATGTCTCTTCCAACATACGACTGGAAAATTCTCTCTTCAGGACATGTATACTACTGGAATCTGCCAACTAAGGAAGTTCTCTGGATACAGATGATCACTATTAACTTCATAACCATGATCTCAAATTGCCAACAAATCTAGAAACTTGTCACCAGAACAGGAATTCCCCCTCCTTCCTCTCTCTCTCTCTCTCTCTCTCTCTCTCTCTCTCGCTCCATAAAATGCACAGCTTTCAAAGAGCTACAAGTGTTGTTGGTGTTTCAAAACTTGAAGACTTTTTGGATTAAACCCCGCAACAACTTAACTTGCTTGCTCAAAACTTTGTGAACTTGAAAGGCTTTTGTTTGGATAGTCTAAACCCAATTGCCAAAAAAAACTTTGTTACCGATCGATGATCATCAGCAAATCACTCCCACCAACTCCATCAACACCAGGAATCATGGAAAAAATTCAATATGATCTGCATATCTTTTTTGATGAAGAGAATTGATGTATCATCATCATCTCATATGGTCCAAAAACTCTCTTGGGGACAAAAAAAACCACACACCCACACCAGATATATAGTAGCATCTTAAGAAGACCAAGTACTGAAATCTCTTTTCAGCTCCTCTTCAGCTTCTTCTTTGGCATCTTCCACATTTTGTAACTGTTTGAATAAACAGTTGGGTACAACCCTAAAAATGTCAACTTTGGTGGTTGGTCTTTTTTTTTAAAAAATTTAAAATTAAAATTTTTTTTTGGCATTATCTTGTGAAGAAAAAAAAAGGGTAGAATCTCAATCACTCCAATTAATTTTCCCCACTAATTAATCTTCTTTTTAGAATCACCCAATTTATTGAATTAACATATTCTTGTGTGTGTGCATGTATATAATTTACTCACCAAATGTGTATTAGAGTTAACTCCCATTGTTGGTTATATTTTTTCTAAGGAAAAAAAGGGGGGGAAATAAAAAAGCAAAGTTGTAATGAAATAATTTTTTTTTAAATTTAAATTTAAATTTTTTATTTTTTTTTGGCTTCACCATGGATGGGATGAGGTGGGATATGACATCATTTGGTGATTTTGGGAATGCATGCCTTGAGATAGGCTCTGACTAGTAGTAATAGGTTAGGTGGTGGTGTTCCCCAAGTTTTTCCACTTTGGTGCCACCTGACTCTGACCAAAAGCATGGGTCTAGAGGAATTCCAAGATGATTTAAATTCCAAAATGACGGAGTAATTACTTGGAGGGCAAATTTGAGAGCAAAAATAATTAAAAATTATATTTAATGAAAAAGTCAAGGGCTAAAACTATATAATATACCTTCATTCTTTCAATAAGCATCAAACCCTACAAACCAAACCCTAGATCTAAGCGGCATCACCAAGTTATCGAGAGAGAATAGAGGATAAATATAACCCAATTATCTAGACTACAAGGTCGAGCATACATACGATGGATGGTTAAACCCTAATCACAATCCTCCTCGTACGTAGAAGAACCATATATGGCTTGCACAATAGCTTGTCCTAAAATAGTTCACCGTGTTGTTTTTAATACCCTTGTGGGCCTCATGGTCATTTGCAACAACAACAACAACAATGAAGAAAACTTGAGACCGGAAGTGGAAGTACGTACGTTGAATTTCCCTTCCCTACCCTACCTCGTGGAGGAAGTTAGTAGGTTCATGTTTCTCCCACATCTTTGAAGGATACGGCCGTCATTTCTCAATGCCAAAAGGAAAACAAAATTGCACAAGTAAAAGCAATGGGCGGCTTTTGTGTGCTTCCCTTGGGAAGCCTCATGGGCGGCTTGCTTTTCACTAAACCCTAGAAGGCAGCCATTGCATAATTTGTTATAGCACAAGGGATTTTTTTTGGTTGTTGTAAGGAGAGTGAGAGAGTATGTATGTGACCCCACATTTTAGCTTGCTCAAATATATGCTTATGTCAGCTTGAAACTATGTGTGACATCACCAGCCATCCAGCAAAATAAGCTGTAGCTAGCTAGTTCACTATCTACTTATATAAAATAATTGGTGTCCGCACATGCTCGATTCGGTAATTCGTGATTGGCTGGAGCCCCCCCCCGCCCCCCTCGGTCCCTTGAGAGCCATGAGTGGAAATATGTGGGCCTTGCATCCTGGTATCCTATATAAAAATATGGAATATTTATTGAGGTCTTTTTTTCACACATTTTGTGGGTTTCTAGGTCAAAGGAACTAACTAGGTAAGTAAACAAGCAAGCACCTTATCCTTTTTAGTCAAGCTGCCACTTTTAGTCAAGTTGCCACTTTTCAATTGGTAGTATAGCCTTTTTAGTCAAGTTGCCACTTTCAATTGGTAGCCCACAATGAACTAGCTAGCACCCACACCAGTGCACCATGAAGGATGGATGATAATTGGTCTGGAAACAGCTTTCTGTCCAGTTCCCTAGTTTTACCATGTTGGTTAGCCCATGTTGGTTGCCTTTTTTTTTTACTACCTACTTATTAACAACTCACAAGCAGTTTGTTAGTAGGTAGGTAGGTAGGTAGGTAGGTAAGTAGGTAGTAAAAGCAGCCTTTTTACCTATGTGTATAAACCATCTTCTTACCTACTAAGTAGTTACCTATTTTTCTAGCTATCTACATATATAGGAGACGTATTTCCTATGACTCAATCGTGGATGAAGCTCAATTGAGTTAACATCCGGTTTCATCTCGGTAACCCATTGTGTAAGAAGTAAGTCATATTTATAGGTAGATAGGTAGGAAAATAGGTGACTATTACTAGCTAGGTAAGTAGATGGTATATACCAGTGTTGGGTGGTTACTTGACTTGGCCAGTTAGAATTCTTGGTTCCAATTCTCATTAACCCAAAATAAAACCCTAACCGGGTCTGATTTTTGGAACCAGGTTTAAAACCAGATCCAGTTCTAGAATCCGAACTGGGAACCTGGAGCAAGTGCTAGAACCTCTAGAACCGTCTGCAGGCCTTATTACCGCACCACATACCATCCATCTATTCACATTATCATCCATCCATTCACATATCATCCATCCATCCACATACCATCCATCCATTCACATATCATCCATCCATCCATCTTTCATGGTAAACTGTGGGTGCTGGTTCGCTATGGCTGGCGCCCACTGGAACAACACAAGTGGGAGAGGGAGTGAAGGCGCCAGGATGGAAACTTGAGGAAGAAATTGGCCACATGTTTTAGGCATTCCATACCAGCAGCACCCATAGCTCACCATTTTGTGGATGACCATTTTGTGCATGACATCATGTAGAGGCTCTACCACTTGGAAAAAGCAAGCCCATCCCCCCTCTTTCCCCTTCCTCTCCCCCTTTCCCTTCCCCTTCTCCTTCCCCTCCCCTCTCCCCACAAAACTCCAGACTCATGCCCAATATATACACAAAAGCAATATAATCCCCAAACAAAAACAACAACAGCTTCCCTATTTATAGATAGATACTCTAATTTGGATCCATGGAGACTCTCTTTTCCTTCCTTCCTTCCTTCCTTCCTTATGTTCAACTATGCTCTCAAGTTGTTGCCTTTTTTTGGTACATGACCATATAGATAATACCACCCCCACCACCCACTAAGCCACTCAACCCACCCACCTCCCCCTTTTGTGGCCACTTCCATGCATCTCAAAAATGTTAGAGAGGCTCTTCTTCTATATAGTCCATTGGTGGTGCAATGTTGTTGCAAAGTACTTGAAATTTGGTGGTCGAGTGTAGCATGAGATTGGAGGTTTTGTCCCTCCCTCACTTGCTTGCTCATTCGCTCACTCGCTTGTTGTTGTTTGTTTCACAAACATAATCGATTTTACTAATCAATCGATTGTGTCTTAGATCCTTTCGTGGATGTTTTACAAACATATCAATTTTATTGATTGATCAATTGTGTCTTAGATTGATTTTGCATGTTTTACAAACATATCAATTTTGTTGATTCATCCTTCACTGTGTCTTACATCATTCTTCCTGAATGTTTTATAAACACGTCGATTTTTATTCATTGATCGATTGTGTCTTAGATCATCCTTCCTAAATGTTTTACAAACACGTCGATTTTATTCATTGATCGATTGTGTCTTAGAGGGGATTGCAAGGGGAAAAAAAGGAGGGGATTGTGGAGAAGAGGAAGACAGTTGAAACACAAAACCTCAAGAAACAATCGCCATTTTAAAAAAAAAGGTTTGGGGAGAATGATTCAAACTAGTTGTAGAAGAATTGTGGTAAAAATGATATTTCTTTTTTTGAACAAAGATCATGTAAAGCTCTAGAGTGGGTGGAGATCAAATTTTCTTTTTGGGAACACGGTCCAAAGAGAAAGAGAGAGAGAGAGCTAAAGAAAGAAAAAGAGTCTATCCCCATTGAGTTTACCAATCTACAAAACAAAATTGCAAAGCACAACATGAGGCAAGAAGGCGAGAGGTACGTATGTACCTAGTTAGTATTTGTGAGTGTCCATATTGAATTCACAAACAAGGTTGTTGCGATATTAGGGTTTAGGGTTTAGGATACTAGGCCGTTTGAAAGCAACTAGCTTATTCCATTTTGCGCCGTTTGTGGGGCTTTTGGATTTGATTTGGTAGGCTAATGTTTGGTTGTGTGGGTACGTGTGTTCATTTTCTTTCAAAAATGTGCTTTAAAGTGGGGAGGGGTTTTAATGGTTTCCTTTTAGGTGGTGGTCGAACGAGACGGTGGCCGTGGTGACGGGAGCCAACAAGGGTATAGGCTTGGAAATTGTTCGCCAATTGGCGAAAGAAGGTGTTACAGTTGTGCTTACGGCTCGTGATGCAAACCGTGGGAAAGACGCCCTTGCATATTTGAAAGGCCAAGGACTCAATAATGTGAATTTCCATCCTCTTGATGTTGGTAGTGAGGAGTCCATCAAACAACTTACCGAATGGCTACGAATGACTTATGGAGGCATCGATATTCTGGTGAAATTGAAATTATGCTTATGGAAATCTCCAAATTTCTTTGGATCTTGTTGTGTTCTAGAGTGAGTGTAGCATTTAGCATTTGTGAGATTTGGCCAATTTTTTTTTTTTTGAAAAAAAATCAATGATAATCATTGAAAGTGAACCCATTTTTTAATAATAATAATAATAATAATAATTGATTTTAAAGAATGTGAATAATTTTTTTAAAAAAAACCTAGTTGTAAGGAAATTGCAAATTGAATAAAATTTTAATTTTTGTTGGCATTTGCTACTACTCCAGATCAATAATGCAGGCATCGGAGGCAAGGGAGTGAGCTTGGAGAATGCAAAATTGGTCTTGGGAACAAACTACTTTGCTGTTAAGAATGTCACAAAAAGTCTACTTCCTATTTTGCGCAATACACCCAATGGCGCTCGAGTTATTGTTGTGGCTTCCAGGACTGGCCAATTCAAGGTAACCAAAATGCTTGATAATTTGGTATCAATGCTCAAAATCACCCCAAAAAAAAAAAAAAAAAAAAAAAAAAAAAAAAAACCCATAAATTTAATTAATTAATTAAATAGATTTTAAAAAATTATTTATAAATCCTAATTTTGACAAAATCTTTACATTTTTATTTTTTTTGGGTAGCTAGATTTAGGGGGTTTTAATTATAAATTATAAATTTTAATAAATTTTACAGATTTGTTGTTCCCCTCCTTATGTTATGTGGCTTCCCCCCCTCCCCTTTTCCTTCCTTTCAGGCCATGGAAAACAAGGAGTATCTCAAACCTCTTTTGGATAGGGAACACATCACTGAAGCCATGGTTGATAGTTTTGCCAACAAGTACATGGAGGAAGTTGGCAATGGCACATGGAAAGAAAAGGGTTGGCCTGATTGGACCAAATGGGGATGGCCAAGTCCAATGCAGACCTATTCAGTTTCCAAAATGTGTGTCATTGCTTATGTGAGTGCACTACACAACTCCTCCTCTTCTTTTCTTCATCATCATCATCATCATCAACATCATCAACATGAACATCATCAACATCATCATCAACATCATCAACATGAACATCATCATCAACATCATCAACATGAACATCATCATCATCAACATCATCAACATGAACATCATCATCATCAACATCATCAACATCTTCTTGTTGGCCAACCTGAAAGGAAGAAAGAAATCAATGTCTTTTGCTGCCCAGGTTATGTTGCCACAGATATGAATAACTACCGTGGCAATAAAACTCTAGAGGAAGGTGCTGATACCCCGGTGTGGTTAGCACTTCATTCTCCACAAGGAGGTTCAGGAAAATTCTGGTCTGAAAGGAAAGTCATTGAATTTTAAATGTGTTGTTGTCGAAAAAAAAAATCTCAAAAATAAAATAAAATAAAATAAAATAAAAAAGAAATAAAAAAAGGATGGATGGGTATTTAGATTTCAATGGGTAGGGTGATCAAAAACATTGAGGGAAGGGAATGTACATGGGCATGTTCAATTGTACTCCCAATCCCAAATTCATTCCTAATAATAGTCTTGTTTGCTCCAATGATGTTCCCATTATATATGTTCTCGAGCTTTATCCAAAGTTTATGTTTATGGCTTCAAGCGATCCATATATATATATATATGTAGTTCATTATTCTTCAAAATAATTATTATTTCAATATATTTTCAAAAAAAAACATGAAACAATATATGTGCCTTTTCATATCCATTTTGTATGATAAAATTAAAATTGAAATCGACATAAATAATGATGAATTATTGGAAACCATATGGGAACATATGAGGAAAAAAAAAGGGGGAAGCAGGGGGAGGGGATAATATGAAATTGATAAACCTTTATCATTATTTTTTATCTTTTTCTCACAATTTCAAAGGTGAGGCTTAAATTAAAATTTCAAGATTTATTTAATTATTAAATTACATTCCATAAATCTAGAGCTTTTTCCCCGGCCACAAGGTTCTATTATATGATATTCTCAAAATATCCACTAGATTTTTTTTACATTTGATGTCCTAGGGGGTTCCCATATATGCCCAATATTTAGTGACACTTGTTATTACATAAGTATTCAATTTTGCCAACCATTCCATTATATATAAGCTACCATATATCTCAAGTAAATGGAAAGATAATTTATGAATGAGGATGCTAGTGTTTAACAAGTGTTTAAAATGGTGGATTATTCAAATAATTGATGTGATAATTATGTTTGGTATGTGTATTAATACACATCTCTCATAGCCATACATACACAAAAACTAAGGATCGATCTAAATAAGTTTCATGTGTTGCAAAATATAACTACTATATGCATACCAAATGTGCATATGTGTAAAATTTATTCAATGCTCATTAATCTAATGAAAAAGAATTAGCAAAACCATTCATTTGGGTTGACAAAAAAGACCACTTTACTTTCACCTCCATATTCAAGCTTAGTGCAATATTAGAGTTGATATTAATGGACCATAATTTGACCCCTAAAAAAAAGGCATTCTACTCTTTTTCTCAAATTCTATAATAATAGATCTAGTAAATAATGAGGAAAATTAGTAGCTTTGATTTTTTTCATATCATGTGCCATGAAATTGGAGTATTAACATGTGTGTACCCATACATATGACTTTTATGTCCATTTATACTAGAGTACTATCATTGCAATTTCATAGAAAATAAACCAGATTTTGGAACATTGATTTTTTTCTTCAAAATATAAATTATATATTTATTGCATTAAATTGAAAGTTTGTAGAAAACCCCATGTCTCATTAACCCATATCTTTGCAAGAATAACACCAACATATAAGAAGGGGAATCCCAAACTAATGATTTAATAAATTAATGTTCACAATATAAAAATAAAATCAAATAAAGTTAAGGATTAAATATATTGATGTGGCCTTAGGTTTGTTTAGTGATATTAGTGTAAATTCATGATTTTATTGACAATGGAAATTGTTAAAAATTAAGATGCATTCCTAATTCTTTGTGCTTAGGTCTAAGTAATCAAAACTTTAGGATGATTCGATAACATAACATTTCATGAAAAAAATCTTGATAAAATAAAGTGTATCAAGCAAACCAAAGAAGGGATTTAATGTGTGAGCCCAAATGGCCAAGCCCAAATTAAAATCAAGGTTCATCACAAAATTCACCTAGATTCATCACATATAATCATTACAAAAAGAACAATTCTATTATGTGATATAACTTTCGATGAGACTAACATCAAAATGAAAAAGTCTATAGATCTCATTTCCCAAACTTCCAAAGCTAAAGCAAATTTTTTTGGACATTTATAATTATTAGGAAAGAAAATCTAATTATGGGGGGAAAAAAAAAAGAAGTTTTGATAGCTCTTGTTGAGAGTTTTTGAACATTGTTTCAAATTGTTGATTAAAATATGGTCTAACTTTCCTAATTGTGTTTTAATTAATGGGCAAAACATGTTTTTAGCAATTAGTGTCTTGGACCTTGGCTTTTCAAACACTTATAGCTATATTTTGAGTGTGCAAGCATAATTTTATGCAACCCTCATTGAGGGGCATCTTGATTTGTTTTGGGTGATGCTAGGTGACACAAAAGAGGAAGGAGGATGCCAAGGAGTGCAATAGGGGAAAAATAAACTCTTTAAGGTAGCAAGCATGATGGACATGTAATACAAGACATGAGAAGGTGTTGGGGACTATGATAGGGGTGTGAGGGGATGTCAAAGACAATATACATATTTCATGGAACCTTTTATGACTCCCACCGAGTCCAATGAATCTTCTTGAAAACTTTCTTTGAAAAACTTTATGAATGAAATTGATGTTAAAACCATGAATAACATGAATGTGGGTGTAACATTGACCAAATTGGATGGTGTTATTGTTCATGAATTCAATCACACACATACAATCCATCAAAAAAGTTCTTGAATTTTTGAGTATGGTGTTTGATGAACTATGACAAGATTGATTGATGTTCATGACATTCAATCAAAATATTAGAAAAGATGTATAATGACACGTACATCTTAATTGTATCTTGACATGTCCAAGCCATTTGGATATAACATGAACCTAAAGGATATATGGGGTGGGAAAACATACAAGTCAAGGTCTAAGGTTAAATGGGACTTTGTAACCCTACCTAGTGGTGGATTGGGTATCATCAACCCTAAAGCCCAATGTGAGGCTCTATTGGCAAAATTACTAATGAGAGGACTTTCCCTAAGAGGGGAACTGTGGAAGGGTATCCTTAGACATAAAGCTAAACATGGCCAACCCCATACTAGCTTCCATGTTGTAATGCCCAAGGATTTCACACCCCTAAAATTCCATAAAGCTCCATTTACTCTATGGAGAGGCATCTTGGGCTCTTAGCTAAATGTGCTAAAGGGGGTGAAAAAATTGGACCCCGACTCCTTAGCAAGGTCTTGAGGTCACCAATTTTTGGCAATTCTCACATTCTAAATGCCAATGGGTTGCATCTCGTTATCAATAGAATTAGTGAAGGTGAAGCCTTGGTTGCAACAAGCTATTACTCCAAGGTTCATCACTTGTGGGATGCCCAAACTCAAAGTTGGAAGGATTAACCTCCTCGCAAGTACCTCTCTTATC
>Ga0209611_10004470_pt1 | contig 23900 bp, 16 predicted proteins | sample S1TSphgellanicum_3_FD_187693 | JGI IMG/M metagenome (GOLD analysis project Ga0209611, IMG submission 187693) | Host-associated microbial communities from peat moss isolated from Minnesota, USA - S1T2_Fc - Sphagnum magellanicum MG (SPAdes) (version 2) | ecosystem: Host-associated > Plants > Peat...
CCAGAAAGTGCCGTCGACCATCAGGCAGGCTGCGGACTGCATGGCGCGCCAGACCCGCTCGTCGATGTCAGCGAGACCGGGCGCATAGACCACCGTTCGCCCCGTCGCCAGGTCTTCGATCACCAGCGCGAGATTGTCGCCGCTCACCGGATGATCCCGATTGGGGGAATAGGGTGCCGGCTTGCTCGCGACCGGCAGGGCGCGAAATCGCACCCCTGAAACCCCCTCGACCGTGAAGCCGGCGTCGTCCAATTCGATGCGGCGCCGCTCAACGCCGCAATAGAACTGCATGACGTTGAGCACCGGGTTACCGCGGGTCAGATCGGCGTAAGTGCTGTCGGTGCACCAGATGGGCCAGGGGCGCACCGATTCGCGCAGCATATACAGTCCGGTCGTGTGGTCGACCTGGCCGTCGACCAGAACGATGCCGACAATGGCGCTGTCGCGGATCGAGCGCGCCGGCTGCAAGTCCGGATTCGCGTGCAGTTGCGCGGTGATGTCCGGCGATGCGTTGACGAGCACCCATGAGGAGCCGCCGCACACCGCAATGGAGGACTGCGTGCGCGCGTGGGCGCGCAGTGTCCCGGCGCGATAGCCCCGACAGTTCGGACAATTACAGTTCCATTGAGGAAATCCGCCCCCGGCGGCCGATCCCAAGACCCGGATCTTCACGCTGAAACGGGCGCCGCCTTAGAAGCCGATCCGACTAATGAGGCGAACGCCCTCGCCGGAATCAGCGATTCGACACGTACATCGTGATTTCCATACCGAACCGCATTTCGACGGCTTGCGGGGTTTCCCAGGTCATGCTGCATCTCCTTGTGGTAGCTACCGTGAGATAGTCCGCCTGAAGCGCGGCTCTCGAATCGAGGGCATCATGAGATTGCACTCATGATTTTCATGAGTCGATAGGCGTAAGGCCATCTGGGGTGAGTCGGCCCTGGGGTGAGTCCGCCCCGCGGTGAGTCGTTGAGGGTGCCGCCCCTGCTACCATGCGGACGATGAGACTTCGGACGCGCCTGAATCTCGTGGTGGCGGCCTTGAGCGCCGCGTTCGTGCTCGTGCTGATCGCCGCCGAGGCACAGAGCGCGCGAAGTTCGGTGCGCGAAGAAATCGAAGCGGCGAACCGCGTGGCCTCACAGCTGCTCGGCCGTCTGACCGCCGTGTATTCGCAGGTCGGGGGACCGGACCTCGTGCTGCAGTTCCTGCAGCAGCTCGGACGGGTCCGCGCGAATGAAGTCTCGCTGCTGTCGCCCACGGGCGAAGTGCTGTACCGCTCGCCGCCGGCAACCTACAAGGCGGGACGCGAGGCGCCCCCGTGGTTTACGCAGCTGCTCAGCCCCCCACCGGCGCGCTATTCCTTTTCTTTGCGCGGCGGCGTGCTGCTGGTGGTGGAGGCGCAGCCTTCGCGCGCAATACTGGATGCGTGGGATGACATCACGCGGCTCTCGGCGATCGCGGTCGCCATGCTGGTCATCGTCAACGGACTGGCGTTTTGGTCGGTCGGCAAAGTGCTCGCACCGTTTCCGGTCATCGCGGACGGTCTCGCACGCATCCAGCAGGGCGACTTGGGTTTCCGCCTGCCGGCTCTCGCGGGCAATGAGGCGCACGCCATCGGCACCGCGTTCAACCGCATGGCCGAGGCGGTGGAGGACAAGGTTCTGGCCGAACGCAAAGCGCGCGACGCCGAGGCCCGGCTCGAGGAACGTCGTGAAATGGCCTCCCTCGCGGACCAGCGCGTCGAGGAGGAGCGGCGCTTGATCGCCCATGAACTGCACGACGAATTCGGCCAGTCGGTCACCGCGATCCGCAGCCTGGCGCTCGCGATCGCGACCCAGACGGACGGCCGTGACCCGGCGACAGCCGAGGTGGCGCGGTTGATTTCCGACGAGGCGGCCCGTTTGTACGATGCCATGCACGGTCTCATTCCACGGCTCACGCCTCTGTCCTTGGATACGCTCGGTCTCGCCACGACGCTGGAGAACCTGGTGCGCGATTGGCAGCGCCGAAATCCGGCCACCGCCCTCTCGCTCGAGCAAGAACTGCCGATCGATTTGGGCCCGAGCGTGACCCTCACGATTTATCGCGTGGTCCAAGAAGGCTTGATCAACGCCCTGCGGCACGCGCAAGCCTCCCGGGTTGAGATCACCGTGCGCTGCGATCCCCACCGGATCGTCGCTTGCGTGACCGACGATGGCGTCGGGCTATCCGGCGACTGGTCGAGGCCGGGTCATTTTGGCTTGCGCGGACTCGCGGAGCGCGTGAGCCAGCTCGGCGGCGTATTCAACATCGGCGCTCGAGAGGGCCGCGGCGTGTGCCTGAGTGCCGACATTCCACTGGCGGTCGAATCGTGATCCGGATTCTGCTCGCCGACGATCACGCCGTCGTGCGCATGGGATTCCGGCTGCTGCTGCAATCCGCGCAGCACATGACGGTCATCGCCGAGGCCGAATCCGGCGAGGCCGCTTGCCGGCTTTATCTCGAGCACGCGCCCGACGTGGTGGTGATGGACTTGAGGATGCCCGGCATGGGCGGCCTCGAGGCGCTGCGCCGGATTCGCGCTCGCGACAGCCATGCCAAGGTGTTGACGCTCTCGGCGCACGATGACCCGATGCACGCCCGCCGGGCGTTGAACGAAGGCGCGCTCGGATTTTTATCCAAACGCGGCGCTCCGGAAGCGCTGCTCGAAGCGGTGGCGACGATTGCGGCAGGCCGCCGCTACTTGGACCCGGGCCTCGCCCAAAAGCTGGCGTTGGCGGAGTTCGACGGCGCCGCCAAGTCGCCGGTCGAGCGGTTGTCGGAACGAGAATTCGAAGTCTTCGTCCGCCTCGCGGAAGGGGCGACCGTGCAGCGCATCGCCCAGGATTTGAATCTCGCCGCCTCGACGATCGGCACCCATCTGTACAACATCAAGCAGAAGCTCGCCGTGGAGAATCAGTCCGAGTTGACGTTGCTCGCGATCCGCCATGGGATCATCCAAGCCTGAACCTGCGCCGATACGGCGTCTGATGGCCAGGGTCAATGGACCAGTTTTGGGCCGGCTTGGGGCCAGGGTTATTCGCCGGGGTTAACTCTAACCGGCCATTGCGGCGGCTGGGCGCGCGGAGTTCCTTGTCAGATTCAGTCCATTGAATTGACGCTCAATGAACACGCCGCCCTCCTCCACGATAAAGCGCCGCAAGGAAGTCGCGGCATCGCTCATCGGCCCGGATCCCAAGCTTACGACATGCCAACGCCGCATCAACGGCAACCCGACCACGTCGAGCGCCACCAGCATCTTGCCCTGAAGTTCGAGTCCCGCGGTATGCAGCGAGAGGAATGCAAGGCCCATGTTGCCCATCACCGCCTGCTTGATCGACTCGTTGCTGCTCAATTCCATCACGCGCGGTGGCGCGATATTCGCATCCTGGAAGAATCGGTCCATGGCGGCCCGCGTGCCGGAGCCCGGTTCGCGTACGACGAAATCGCACTCCGCCAGAGCGGCCGTGGGAATGTCCATCTCGCCCGCCAGCCGATGTCCGGGCGCCGCCAGAATTCCCAGCGGTTGCGTCGCCAGAGACTCGGCCTGCACATCCATGTCCTGCGGCGGCTGGCCCATGACCGCGAAATCGACTTCGCAGTTGCCGAGTTGGCGCAACAGCTGCTCGCGATTGCCCACCGACACACGCAATTCGACCGACGGATGCGCGGCGTGGAAACTCGCCAGGATGCGCGGTAGAAAGTATTTGGCATTGCTGACCATGCCGATGCAGACGACGCCCGTTTCTTCGCCGCGCAGCCGGTTCAAAGTGTCTTCCGCGTCCTTGAGCGCGAGCAGCGCCCGGTTCACATCGACCAGCAACATTTCGCCGGCGGGGGTGAGGCACGAGGCCTTTCCGCTTCGGCCGAACAGCGGCACCCGCAGGGCCAGTTCGAGTTCTTTGATTTGCAGCGAGACGGCGGAGGGCGTCAGATGCAGTTCGGCTGCTGCGCGTTGAAAGCTGCGGTGGCGGGCGACCGCAGAGAGTGCCCGCAACTGTCTAAGTGTCGCCCCGCGCATAGCCTATACCCCCGACCAGATCTCGGCAACCGCACACGCCGGCGACCCCACGAGACCGTAGGTTCACCTGGTGGTTGTCACAAAGCAAAACATACGGCAATCTTGCAGTGCAAACAAGGGTGGTTGACCGCCCTGCGGCGTGTCAGGATATGCCCGACAGCCGATGGCGCGAAACTTGCAATTCTCTATAGTCACTGCGCGTTATTTTTCATCTCGCGCTGGAGTTGCGCGCTGCAAGGCCGGCCTTTAACGTCGCACGCTTGACAGAGTCTGAGATTATGTCACCGATCCGGTCGTTGGTCCTTTCAATCAAGCAAATCAAATCCCGGCGGTTTGAATTACTCGATTTACTTGAGGGGCCGCCTGCCTCAATTTGGGTGGACTTAGAGAGCTTTGCCTCACAAAGTAGTTGCCACGCAAGTACCGTGGGCTAGCTCAATCTGTAATTCTCGCGGCACGAACGGTCCTCCAAGAGTCCGGCGAGCCGCACAATCGAGGGGGATTTGGACAATGAGATCGATTGACCTTGGATCCGTGATGCCCGGCCGAGCGCCGGCTGTCCACGGCGAGTACAAAGGCGACGGTGCTCAATTCCTCACGCCTCCCTAAGCAGCTTCATTGAACTTTCGACAGCAACATTTATCCGTGGAGACAAGCAGATGATCGACCAGATGATCAACGATAAACAGAACGATTCGGTGTCACGCCGCAAGGTGCTGACCGGCGCCGCGCAGGCCTTGGCCGCGATTGCCGTAGTCGTTGTGGGGGTCCCGGCTTTCGGCAAGGGGAAATCCGCCAAGGACGATTTCTTCTTTCAAGAGACGCCCAACGATGACGGCAAGGCGTGTCCGGGCTGCATCAACTTCAGCCCGAAGAGCACCGGGGATTACGGCGCGGATTCGGGCGATTGCGCCCTGCTGATCGGCGATGTGTGCACGCACTGCTATTGCCAAGGGTGGACGGACAAGAACGCGGCGGGCGCCAAGAAAGCCAATACTTGAACCGGCTTTTTTGTGATATTCATGTGTGGCATGGATCGCATGCCGATCGGCGGATGCTGCCCGCCGTTCGGCGTTATTCTTTGACTGTTGGTGTGACTGTTGGATAGGCGGGGGAGAGAGCATGGGTGCTGAGCGCGTCGTCTTCATGGTGTTGGGCGCCATGGTCTTGAGTCCATTGCTGGCGTCCTGCCATCGAACCCAGACCGTGCAGCGGGGCTACCGGGGCCAGGCAAGCATAGAGCTGTACAGCGAAAGCACGCTGGCCAAACTGGACGAAATCAACAAGTACCCGAAGCCCCTGCGCGCGGCGAACCTGAATCCGCCGACCGCCGCGGAAACTTATGAAAATGTCCACGTGCTCGGCGACCTGAGCAAGCAACAATTCGCACGCGTCATGTTGTCGATCAAATCGTGGGTCGCGCCGGACGTCGGCTGCAACTACTGTCACAACGCGCCCGACTATGCGAGCGACGTCAAATATACCAAGCGCGTGGCGCGAGAAATGCTGCGGATGACCCGTCACATCAACACCGACTGGACACAGCACGTGGGTAAGACCGGCGTGACCTGCTTCACCTGCCATCGCGGGCAGCCGGTGCCGGCGAAGCTTTGGTATTCCGCGCCGGAACGGAACGTCGACAGTCTCTTTGTCATCAAGCCCGCGCGGCCGCCGACGCCGACCGCGGCCAACACCACCTATCCCGCCGACGCACTGACCGACTATTTGCTGCACGATAACAACATCAGAATCGTGGGCCCGACGGCGCTGCAATCCGGCAATCGGCGCTCCATCTATCAGGCCCAGGAAACCTATTCTTTGATGATGGTGATTGCCGATTCGTTGGGTGTGAACTGCACCTTCTGCCACTACACCCCCGCGTTCTACAATTGGGACACGAGCACGCCGCAGCGAGTCACCGCTTGGTACGGCATTCGCATGGTGCGCGATTTGAACAACACCGTCATGCTCCCGCTGCAGGGTGAACTACCCCATGAACGGCTGGGTCCGACCGGCGATGTGCCGAAGATTTATTGCGCGACCTGTCATCAGGGAACCAACAAGCCGCTGTACGGGGCGCCCATGCTCAAGGACTATCCTGAACTGGTCTCCCCCAAACCGGCCGCGCCGGCTGAGGCCACGACCGCAAGTTTGATCGAGGCGGCGTCCAAGTAGGACGCCCTCATTCGCTGACCTACGCCTCGCCGCGGCGTCGCATGCGCGATTATGCGATGGTCGCATCGATGGTGTTGTCGACGGCGGTCATGCTTGCCGACGCCGGTTCGGCCGAGCCCGGTCCCACTCTCCCTGGTCCGACGATGCACGTTCGCGAGGCCACCACCGTACAGACCTTTCCCGACATCGAACGAGAAAATGGCCGGGACACCATCTGCGGCATTCGCATGCTGTTCAGCGCCTCGGAGTCATCGGCCGATTTCGATCTGTATGATTTGACCGTCGCCATGTACGTGGACGAGAGCCACCAAGGGCTCACCGTCGTCCGTGCGACGATGCGCCATGGAAATTTGACCACGGATCCCAATCTGGCCAAGGCGACGAGAATCCAACCGACCGGTCTGCTGTTCGGCGTTGCGCCATTCAAGAATCCCGTCGGCTTGCGCGACCAAAGAGCCGTGGATGGCATCCTCGTTGGAACAGTGGATGAGTCGAAAGCTCCCCGAGCCGGAGATTACAGCGGCGCCCTGATCCGTCACCTCCTTCACGGAGAGCCGGTATTGGTCATTTGGAGCGATGGTTCGGACGTCCCGAAATCAATCAGCATCAAAACTCCGAACGATCAAACCGTCTTTGAGGCGCTGCAGAATTGCCTGCAAGGAACTCTTCCCCTCGACGGGTGATTCGGGCCGCTCGAGCGCTACTCCCCCGTACGACATGCGAATTGGGCATGTCGTAATGACCAGATAATAGTGTCGACACCGGGCATCGCGGGCTACCTTAACGCGAATCGACGCGTAGCGATCCACTACCGCCCATCGGCGCCGCCATGAAATTCCAGCAACTGCGCTATCTTTTGGCCATTCATGAGAATGGCTTGAACATCACGGCCGCGGCGCGCTCGTTGCATGCGTCGCAGCCCGGGGTGAGCCGGCAGATCAAGCTGCTGGAGGAGGAGTTGGGCTTTGAATTGTTCGAGCGCGCCGGCCGCGCATTGACGCGAACGACCGCGGCCGGGGAGGAAATCGTGGCCCGCGCCGGGCGCATCTTGCGCGAGATGCAGAATATTCGCCGCACGTCGGCCGAGCTGCGCAAAGCGAACGGCGGCACCTTGTCGATTGCGACCACGCACACCCAGGCGCGTTATGTCCTGCCGGACGTGATTCGCCACTTTCGCGCCCGCTATCCCAAAGTGCGCCTGCATCTGCACCAGGGCACGTCGGAGCAAATCGCGGAGATGGTGGCAAAGGATCGGGTCGATTTTGCGATTGCGACCGGATCGAACGAACTGTTCCCCCGGCTCGTGCGCCTGCCGGTATACCGCTGGCGCCGCGCGGTCGTGGTCCCGCGCGGACATGCGCTTGCCGCTGACGGCAAACTGACGCTCAAAAAACTGGCCGTCCATCCGATCGTCACCTACGTGTTCAGCTTTTCCGGCCGCTCCTCGTTGCCGGCCTTGTTCGAGTCCGAAGGGCTGTCCCTCGATGTGGCGCTGACGGCGCGCGATGCGGACGTGATCAAGACCTATGTGCGCTTGGGGTTGGGCGTGGGCATTCTCGCGGAACTCGCCATCGATCCGGCCGAGGATTCGGATCTGATCGCGCTCGATGCGGGTCACCTGTTCGGCGAGCACACGACTTGGATCGGCTTTCGGCGCAGCGCCCTGATGCGCGTCTACATGTACGATTTCATCGAACTCCTGGCGCCGCATCTGCCGCGCAAGCTGGTCCGCGAAACCGAAAAGTCGGAGACCCAGGAGGAGGTCGATCGTATTTTTGAAGACCTGCGTATTCCGCTGAAAAGTCGGGCGGCGCCGCTGTCGGTAGTGGCCCGAAGTACCTGATGTCGCCGCAGCGCAGTGCATTTGGGTTTCGCTGGCTCGATCTCTGCGCCGTCGCGGCGGTGGTCGTGGCCGCCGCCCTGATCGTGGGAAAGAATGCCGCCGGCCATGCGCAGGCACGGATACTCAACGCGTCCTATGATCCGACGCGTGAACTGTATCGGGAACTCAATCCTCGGTTTACCGACTACTACGAGAAGACGGCCGGCCAACGCGTGGAGATAGTTCAATCGCATGGCGGCTCGTCGCGTCAGGCTCGCCTCGCGGTCGACGGCAGCCTCGAGCCCGATGTGGTGACTCTCGGTTTACCGTCGGACGTCGACGTGTTGCGCAAGCGCGGGCTCATCGCGGAGAACTGGGCCGACCGGTTGCCGAATCAGTCGCGGCCGTACTACTCGACGATCGTGTTCGTGGTCCGTCGCGGCAACCCTCGCGGGGTCCACGATTGGCCCGACCTGATCCAGCCGGGAGTCGAAGTCATCACGCCGGACCCGAAGACCTCGGGCAACGGCAAGTTGACGGCGCTCGCCGCCTGGGGCGCGGTGGTGACACGCGGCGGCAGCGACGCGGAGGCGCTCAATTACTTGAAGGCGCTCTACGAGCACGCGCCCTTTCTCGTGCCGGCGGCGCGCGAGGCCGGCACGGTGTTTGCCATCGAGCAGATCGGCGACGTTCACGTGGCGTGGGAGAATGAGGCCTTGCGCGAGACGGCCGAAGCCAACGGCGCGCTCGAAATCATTTATCCCGCGGTGAGTATTCTGGCGGAGCCTGCGGTCGCGTGGGTCGACAGCAATGTCGCCAAGCACGGCAGCGCGGCGCCGGCGCGAACATACCTTGAATACTTGTTCAGCGATGAAGCCCAGGAAATCATCGCGCGCAGCGGCTATCGGCCGTTCAATCGCCGGATATTGGAGCGCCACGCGGACCGGTTGCCGGCGTTGAATCTGTTTCCGGTGACCTCGATCGCGCGCGACTGGGACGAGGCGCAATCCCGTTTCTTCGGTGAGAATGCCCTCATCGACACGGTTTACCGGCCGAAGCCGCGATGAATTCCGCGGTCATACCCGGCGACTCGGGAATATCCGCCGGCGCCGCGTTTGCGTGGAAATACCCGTGGCGCAGCGTGCGCGCGGACCTGCTCGCCGGGATCACCGTGGCCGCGATTTCGCTGCCGCAAAGCATCGCCTACGCGCTGCTCGCCGGCGTCGACCCGCGCTTCGGTCTGTATTCGGCCATCGTGTTCACCGCCGTCGCGGGATTGCTGGGCTCCTCGAGGCACCTGGTCAACGGCCCGACCGGCGCCGTGTCGCTGGTGGTTTTCAGCGCACTCGCCTTCATCGATCCGGAGGCGCGCCTCGATGCGTTCGAGGCCATGTTCCTGCTGGCGTTCATGGTCGGCACCGTGCAGATCGCCATCGCCGTGTTCAGGCTCGGTGATCTGACGCGCTATATCTCGGAATCCGTGGTGACCGGTTTCATCGCCGGCGCGGCCGTCCTGACGATCATCGGCCAGGTGGCCAACGCGCTCGGTGTGCAGGCGCTCGGCACCGGACACCAGCATGTCCTGTATCGTCTGTGGCTCACGCTCACGCAGAACTCGACGCCGAACCTCAAGGCCTTGACGATCAGCGTGGGCTCGATTGTGCTTGCACTCCTGGCGCGGAAGATCGTGCGCCGGTTCGGGTTTCCCCAACTCGACATGTTCGTCGTGCTGGTCGTGGTGACGGCCACGGCGTGGCTGGCCGGTTGGACGGTGCACGGCGGGACCGTCAAACCGGCCGTCTCGCTGATCGAAGCGGTGCCCGCGGGTTTGCCGGCGCCCCACATTCCGGTCATTCAATGGCGCTGGGCGCTCGATATGTCGGGAAGCGCATTCGCCATCGGGGTACTCGGGCTGCTCGAGGCGCTCGCCATCGCCAAGGCGATCGCCCACAAATCGCGGCAGACACTCGACTACAACCGTCAGTGCCTGGCGGAGGGCGTGGGCAACGTCGTCGGCGCATTTTTCCGCTGCATGCCCGGCTCCGGCTCACTGTCGCGCACGGCGATCAACTATCAGGCGGGGGCGCAGACGCGCCTGTCGGGGGTGTTCGCAGCCGTGGCCGTGGCCGCCATCGTGCTCACGCTCGGTCCCTTGACGGCCTACGTTCCGAAGGCCGCGCTCGCCGGCCTGCTCATCGTTGCGGCGGCGAGGCTGATCGACGTCGAGCGCGTGCGTTACTTCGTGCGCGGTTCGGGCTACGACGCGTTCCTGCTGATCGCCACCGCCATTGCCGCGGTGTTCATCGACATCGAGATCGCCATCTTGATCGGCGTGATCTTCTCGGTGCTGCTGTACCTGCCGCGCGCGGGGCGCCTGTCGGCCACGGAGCTCGTGGTGTCACCGGAGCGCGTGGTGCGCGCGCGCGTCGCCGGCGACCCGCCCAACCAGGACGTATTGATCATCGACTTGGAGGGCGAGCTATTCTTTGGAGCCGCACCCGCTCTCGCCCGTCATCTGTCGGACGCGGCCGCGCGCGCCCAACGGCAAGGGATCGGTTATCTCGTGCTGAGAGTCAAGCGCGTGCGCAACGCCGACGTCGTGGCGCTCGAGGAGCTCGAGAAATTTCTGCGAGATGCACAGGCGTGCGGACTCACCGTGCTGCTCGCCGGCGTGCGGGCGGAACTGCTCGACGCGATTCGTCGAGTCGGCATTACGCGCATCTTGAGCGCCGACCTGATCTTTCCCGAAGAGGATGAGCAATTCTCGGCGACGCTGCAGGCGATTCGCAAAGCGCACTCCTTGAGTTCGCCAACAGGTTCCGCGGCGGCGCGCGTACCGGGCACTGCGGGCGACTATTATCTGGTCTAGGAGCGTGTCTGACTGAGGCACGCCGCGTCACGAGGGAGCGCATGCGGCGTTGTCGATTTGGTGGGCATCCGAAGACCGCGAACGAGAAGAGGGCTCAAGCGGGGGATTGCATTCAGTCCGGTCGTCCGCGGCCTTCGGTGCCCCACGAATACATTACCGAATCTGCAAGAACTTACCAACATCACTTCGTTCTATCGGCATATCCCAGCGGCATGTAGGTCTCATAATATCGCACCGGCAAAACTGCCGGCATCGACCATGCGTCAAAAGTTTGCGCGATTTGACATAAGGACTGCCGTTACTCGTGCAGCGCATGCAGGTAATCGTAGCTCACCTTCGCGGCCTCGAGCTGTGTCATGCGGGTGAACGGCCCTTCCTGCTCGGCAAAATAATATTTCAGCGGCTGTGATTTGGCGGCCGCGAAAATCGGTTTGTAGTCGATGAATCCGGTCCCCAATTCGGTCCCTACGCGCAAGGCCGCCGCAGCGCCGCGGGCGTTCCCGCCCGTGGCCGGCAAGAAATCCTTCACGTGGATCATCGGAAATCGATGCGGATACTGTTTGAAATATCGGACCGGGTCGTACCCCGCCGCCATCATCCAGCCGCAGTCGATTTCGAACTTCACCAGCTCAGGGTCCGTTTCCCGCAGCAGCACGTCGTAGGCGACTGCGCCATTTCCCTGATCCACGAACTCGAAAAAATGATTGTGGTAGGCATACTGCAATCCCGCGCGCTTCGCCTGCTCGCCGATGCGATTGGCGAGCTCGGCGGTCTCTCTGGCGTCATCCAGCGTCATCGCGCGCAGCGCGTTCGCCACCGGCTGCAAGGCGGGACTCACCGCAGGCACGGCGCCCGTTCCCGGCCGCAATATCGAGCTGACCGCGTAGTGCGCGCCGAGCGCATGCGCATCGCCAAATATCGCCTCGACATCTGCGCTCCTGAAATCCAGATGAGCGCTCGGACACAGCAGTCCCGCATCGTCGATCCGGCGGCGGAAATCCTCGGGCGATAGCCCGGCGAAGCCGGCCGACTCCACCGTCCGATAGCCTATCTGCCGCAGCTGCTCGAGAGTTCCGCCCGGATCGGCCTGCAGGGATTCGCGCACGGTCCAGAGCTGAATTCCGACCGGCAGTCCCAAAGGGGCCGCCCATACCGCGCGCGGTACACTCGTTGACAGCACGCACAGCCCGAGGCCGGTCGACCGCGCCAGAAAGGCTCTGCGCGAGAAACTCCTCGCCGATCGGCTCATGCGCTTGTCTCCCTCCTGTATCTTCTACGGCAGCGCAAACGCCACATACGCACTGCCCTGCGGCGCCTGACGATTTCTCGCATTGCTCGTTTCGATGACCACATACTGCTTGCCGTCGATCATGTAGGTGGCCGGCGTCGCCGTCCCGGCAAACGGCAGCTCATGTTCCCACAACAAAGCGCCGGTCTCCTCGTCGAACGCGCGCAGTTTGCGATCATAGATCGTCGCACCGATGATGAGCAGATGGCTCGCCGTGACGATCGGACCGCCGTAATTTTCGCTGCCGGTATTCTTCAAGCCGGAGGCCGCGAGTTCCGGGTACTCACCGAGCGGAATTCTCCACAGATAGCGCCCGGTATTGAGGTCAATCGCGTTCAACGTCCCCCACGGCGGCTCGATCGCCGGATAGCCGTCGGGATCGAGGAACTTGTTATAGCCCGTGAAACGATATTTCGCGGGGCCGCCCTCGCTCGACAAGGACGCGGTCATCTCCTGTTTCGCGTTTCCCCCCGGCCCTGGCGTGCTCGCCGACGCCGCGGCGGCCAAAGGCGCCGGATCAATCCCCGTGCGCAGGTACTCAATCAGCCCCGGCAAAGCGAATGACTGAATATTGCTGAAGGCCGGCATCCGGCCGCGTCCGTCGTGAATGACCGCTGCGATCTCATCGTTGTTCAACCGATCCGCCACATCCACGAGGGCCGGAAAAGCCGGCGGCGAGCCGCGGCGGTCCGGGCCATGACAGCCGGCGCATTGCGCTTGGTACAGCGATGCGGCGAGTCCGCCTCCCTGCACGCTCTCCACCAGGCTGCCCGTCCACGCCACGTCGTTGGCGTTGATATAAATCACGCCGCTGCGCGGATCGACCGCTGCGCCGCCCCATTCGGCGCCGCCGTCGAAGCCGGGAAACACGACCGTCGGCCGGTCCACGGCGAAGGGTACGAATTGGCCGTCGCTGCGAAAGGTTTGGAACTGCTCGAGCGCCCACGCATGGGCCTGCGGCGTGCGCGTCGTCAGCATCTCGGCCGTCAATCGTTGTCGAGCATAGGGCGCGGGCTCTACCGGCCGCGGCTGCGTCGGCGATGCGCGCTCCCCGGGTACGGTGCTCGCCGGCACGGATTGCTCCTCGATGGCAAACAACGGTGCTCCGCTCACACGATCGAACACATACAGATAGCCCTGCTTCGTGGGCTGCGCAATCGCATCGACCCGCCTGCCCGCGCGGGTCACCGTGAGGAGCGACGGCGGCGACGGAAAATCGCGATCCCAGATGTCGTGATGGACTCCCTGAAAATGCCAGAGGCGCCGGCCGGTCTTCGCATCCAAGGCGAGCAGCGTGTCCGCAAACAGGTCATCGCCCACCCGGTCGCCGCCATACATGTCGGACACGGCGGAGCCCGTCGGCGCATACACGATGCCGCGCTTCTCATCCAAGGCAAAACCCGTCCAGTCGTTCGCGGCGCCGCCCGCCTCCGCGCCCTCTGGGGACCAGGTCTCGCGGCCGTACTCACCCCTGCGCGGGATGGTGTGAAACGCCCAGGTCAGTTTACCCGTGCGCACATCGTAGGCCCGAATATCTCCCGGGGGCGCGGGTCGAGTCTCGGTGGTTCTAAATCCCACGATGATCAGATTCTGATAGACGATGCCCGGCGTGGTGAGCGACACGTAGTGCTGCGTGTAATCGCCGCGCAAGTCCTTGCGCAGATCGACGGCGCCGTCCTCACCGAAGCTCTTGATCACGGCGCCCGTGGCCGGGTCGAGCGCGAACAGGCGATTCATCACGCCGGCGAACAACCGCTGCTGCTTGCCCTCATGCCAATAGGCGAGTCCGCGCGACGGGCCGGAACCGTGCACCCCGGGATCGAAGCTCCACTTGAGCTCGCCCGTGGCGCCATCGAGCGCGATGACCTTGAGGCTCGGCGTGTACGCATACAGCGTGCGGCCGACGATGATCGGATTGGTTTGCGGGTCGCCCGGTTCGTCGATCGTGAAGCGCCAGGCCTCCCGCAAAGTGGCGACGTTGGCGCGCGAGATCTGCGTGAGTTCCGAATACCGATCGCCCGCCGCCTGCGCGCCATAGACGAGCCAGCCGGCGGTCGGGCGTGACGAGGCGGCGCACACTCCGCACAGTATGCAGAGCACGCCGGCCAACGCCGCGCGCTCGCCCTGCCGTTCGATCATTTATCGCCCCGGAGAATGCTCGTGATCCGGTTGGTCAGCGTTTCCATGGCGAATGGTTTGGTCAGCACGTGCATGCCGGGGCCCAAATGCCCGTCGCCGATCACTGCATTCTCGGCATAGCCGGTGATGAACAGGACTTTCAAATCGGGCCTGAGCACGCCACCCGCATCCGCGAGTTGCCGCCCGTTCATACCGCCCGGCAAACCGACGTCGGTGATCAGCAGATCGATGTGGCGCTTGGATTCGAGTATTTGCAGGCCGACTTTGGCGTCGCCCGCCTCGATCGCGGTGTATCCGAGCTCCTCCAAGACATCGATGATCAACATCCGCACCGTTTGTTCGTCGTCCACCACCAGCACGGTTTCGCCGTGTTTCGATTGCTCCAGTTCTTCGATGTCGTGTTCCTGCGATGTGGGTTCATCCGGTTCCGCGCAACGCGGCAGATACAGACATACCATCGTGCCTTTACCCTCTTCGGAGTAGATGCGCGCCTGGCCGCCCGATTGCCGGGCAAACCCATACACCATGCTGAGCCCGAGACCCGTGCCCTCGCCCAGGGGCTTGGTCGTAAAGAATGGATCGAAGGCCCGGGAAACGACTTCGGGGGACATGCCCGTTCCATTGTCGCTCACGCAGAGGGACACATACTGCCCGGCCGCCAAATCCCGGCCGCGGCTGCTCCGCTCGTCGATCCAGCGATTGCAGGTCTCCACCGTGAGCCGGCCACCGTGCGGCATGGCATCGCGCGCATTGATGCAGAGGTTCAAGAGCGCATTTTCCAGTTGATGCGGATCGGCCAGGGTCCTCCACAGCCCGATCGCCGCGACGAATTCGAAGGAGATTGCCGGGCCGATGGTGCGGCGGATCAACTCCTCCATGTCGCCGACCAGCAAATTGATGTCGGTCGGCTTCGGATCGAGGGTCTGGCGGCGCGAAAACGCCAATAATCGGTGGGTGAGCGCCGCGGCGCGCTTCGAAGCGCCTTTGGCGGCGTGCAGGTAACGCTCGACATCGTTCAGCCGGCGTTGTTCGATCCGCTTCTCCAACAGCTCGAGGCTGCCGGTGATGCCGGTCAGCAGATTGTTGAAATCGTGCGCGATTCCTCCGGTCAGCTGACCGACCGCCTCCATTTTTTGAGATTGGCGCAGTTGCTGTTCGAGGTTGCGATGCTCGGTGACGTCGCGTGCGCTCACCACGAGCCGGCGCGTGGTCCCGCCGTCATCCGGCACCGGCGTCGCCACCGCCTCGACGATCGAATCGCCGTTGCGCCGCTCGTACCGGTACGGTTTGCCGGCCTGCAGACAGGCCCGCAGATGCCCGGTCAGCTCCGCGGCGGTGTCAGGCGCGAACACTTGATCGACCGTACGGCCGAGCAATTCCGCTTTGGATTTGCCGTAGAGCCGCAGCAGTGCAGGATTCGCCTCCTCATAGCGAAACCTCCCATCGCCCGTGTCGCTCAAGACCGCATGATATTCCGATGAGTGATTATAGAACGTCGCAATCAGGGCTTGTGTCGAGACCAGCTGCGCCGTTCGTTCCTCGATCCGCTGTTCCAGCGTTGCATTGAGCTTCTCGAGCGCCGCCTCGGCGAGTTTCCGCTCGGTCACATCGACGCCTTCGACGAAGATGCCGGTGACCCTGCCGGTCGCATCCTTCAAGGGCTGGTAGATAAAATCGACATAGCGTTCGTCGGCCGGAGCGCCGGGCGCGGCCTGGACGACGTAGCGGCTGCCCGCCGACCCGTACGCCCTGCCGGAGGAAAACACCTCGTCCAGCACGGCGACATAGCCTTGCAGGGCCGCGTCCGGCAGGGCTTCGGCGACCGTCTTGCCGATCACGTCGCGGCCGCCGATCAATCTCAGATAACCGGCATTCGCGAATTCGATGCGGTGTTCGGGGCCTTCCAGCAACGCCATGAAGCTCGGACCCTGTTCGAACATCTGCGCGAGACGCCGGCGCTCTGCTTCAGTACGCCTTCCTGCGAGCACGCGCGCGGTGGTTTCCACCACGATCGCGATCACGCCCGCCGGCGTCCCGCTCTCATCGAGTACCGGCGAATAGTCGAGGTTCATCCAGACCTGTTCCGGTATGCCGTTCCGGTACAGCGTCAACTCCTGGTCTTGGTAGGCGAGCGTGCCGCCGGCGAGGCCCACCTTCATGATGTGGTCATTGAAGTCGGCGACTTCCGGCCATCCCTTGCGGACCTCGCTTCCCAGTAACTGCGGATGCCGGGCGCCGGCAAACCGCGAGTAGCCGTCGTTGTAGATCATCACCCCCTGCGCCCCCCACAACAGCACCATGGGCACCGGCGAGTTGATGAGCATGGCGACGATCGCGCGCAAGCTTTGCGGCCAGGTCGCAATCGCGCCCAGCTCGGTGCGTTCCCAGTCATGCTCACGGATGAGCCCGGCGAGTTCACCGCTGCTCTGCAGAAAGCGGAACACCTCAGGCGTGGAGAGATTCACTTGGTTCACGGCTTCAATACGGCGGCTCGTTGTTGGCGACGGGCTGTAATGTCAGATCGTGGAAGTCGAAACTGAAGTCCGTCTGCGGAGAAACGGCCTTCATTTTCGCGCCGGCGATGCTGCCGTCGGGGTTGAGCGAGAAGGTGATGTAGGCATCGGCGAGCAACGATCGATCGTTCCAATGCGCGATGAATGTATCCTGCTGCCAATGGTTAAGTCGCCCGGTCAGCGACGGGGAGTGCGTGAATCGAATTCCCAACCCGTCAGCCATTTTCTCAACGACCACATCGCCATACCAGGCGTCGCGGTAGCGCCCCGCGTACGCATCGAGCGGCAGCGAAGGCTTCGATGCGGCGTCGCGCTGGGAAGCCGCCGCGTCCACCGTCCGGCGCGCCTCCTCCGTGCGGCGTCGGGTGACTTTGCCGATCGCGCTCACCCAGTCTTTCGGCGGCGCTTTGAGGTAGTGGTCGAGAACCGTGAAGGCGATCGAATAGAATGCGCCGGCCGACTCCTGATTCGTCAGCACCACCACCCCGGCATGCAGTTCCGGCAGCATCGCGACGATGCTGACCATCCCTTGCAGGCCGCCCGTATGATAAACCATGAAGTGGCCGCGATAGTCGCGCAGCACCTCGCCCATGGCGTAGTCGGCGAAATTCGCTTGCGATTCCCGGGTCTCGGGCTGCGACTCCGACACCGGCAGGATGGTCAGCGGCGTCCACAGCGTGCGCGCCTGCGTTTCGCTGAACAGCCGCCGGCCGTCGCCGAGGTCGCCTTTGTTGAGCAGCGCGATGACCCAGCGGCTCATATCGTCCACCGAGGAGACGATCGCGCCGGCCGGCGCATTGTTGTCGAGAGGACTGTGAGCCACGGCGGAGAGCGTTCCATCCTCGAGCACGTGCGGCGCGACGGCATCGCTCGAGTCATCGATATCGCGGATGCTCGTCTTGCTGTCGTGCATCTGCAGCGGCCCGAAGAAGCGCGCCTTGATGAAGTCGGCCCAGGATTGTCCGGAGACTTCTTTGATCAGCGCGCCGGCGACGTTGTACAGAATGTTGTCGTACGCGTAGGCGCTGCGGAAGCTGGTCTGGAGCGGCACGAATCGCAGCCGGTAGTTGATTTGATCCGCCGTCAAGTCGGTTCCCGGCCAGAACAACAGATCGCCGCCGCCCAACGGCAGGCCGCTCCGATGGCACAGCAGGTCGCGGATGCGCATCTCGCGCGTCACATAGGCATCCGACATCGCGAATCCGGGCAATCGATCCACCACCCGGTCGTCCCATTTTAGCTTGCCTTCGTCCACCAACATGGCGAGCGCGGCGGAGGTGAAGATCTTGCTGTTGGAGGCAATACCGAACAAGGTATGGACCGTGACGGGACGAGGATCCCCGACGCGGCGCACTCCATAGCCTTTTTCGGTCACCACCTTGCCGTCTTTGACCACGACGACCGCGATGCCGGGGACGTTGAACTCCTTGCGCGCGCGTTCCACGACATCGTCCAGATAATCCTGCGCAAACGCGGGGACCGCGAGTGCCCAAAGAACACACGCGGTGGAGTAGATTGATCGTCGCATCCTTGGCCCCCCGCCTAAATGAGAAAGGCAAACTCGGCTCGCGACACCTCGGCGACCAGGGTCGCCAGCGCCGCGGCGGCCCGTTCAACGAGTTGCCGGCCGATCTCGGCGTCGGCACGAGTGGCGTCACCGCAAGCGCCGGCCGCGTTCAAATCCTGCGTCTGCCAGCCGAAGCCGGTCGAGCCCTCGACTCGCAGAACGGCATTGTGCGCTTCGATCGCCGCCGCGTTGGAAATGAAATTCTGCGCAACGTTCATCCGCACCAATTCAGGATGCAGGTGCAGCATCATGCTCGTCTCGACCGCGCCGCCGTGGATGCCGTGCCGCAGTTCATGGGCGTCGATCAAATCAGCCATGTCGATCACGTCGTACCAGGAGCAGGCCACCGCCAGCATCTTGAGCCGCACCCGCAATTCCCGGCACACGATGTCGATCAGCTGCGGCTGTCCGCCGTGCGAATTGAAAAATATGATCTTCCGGCAACCGGCGCGATGCACGCTTTCCGCCATTTCCTGCCAGACCCTGCCGAGCGTTTCGTAGGACAGGTTGAGAGTGCCCGGGAAGGCGATGTGTTCGTTCGACTTGCCGACCGGCAGAGCCGGCAGCACCAGCAGCGTCACCTGCGCCGGCAGCAGTTCGAGGGCGCGCGCCAGAATCCCCGCATTGATCGCGGCATCGACCCGCACCGGTAAATGCGGCCCGTGCTGCTCCACCGCGGCAACCGGCAACAACGCCACCACGCCGCTCATCTCGAGCGCGGCGAATTCGGCGGTCGTGAGGTCCCACCACGCGCGCGCCGTCATGCCGCGATCCGCGCTGCCAGCTCGCTCTTGGAAATCTTGCCGGTGGGCGTCATCGGCAGATCGGCCACCACGCTGATCAAGAGAGGGGTCAGATCGTAGGCGGTCTTGCCCTCAATCCCCTCTTTCAGCGCGGCTCCCGTCACCGCAGCGCCGTCGTGCAAGGTCACGAACGCGTGCGGCGTGCCGCTGACGCCGATGAGCGCCGCCTGGGCGACGCCGGGAATCGCGCAGAGCGCCTCCTCCACATCGCGCGGATACCACAGTACCCCGCCCACCTCGACGAGTTCGGAGCGTCTGCCGCGCATGGTGATGAAGCCGTCACGGTCGATCATGCCGAGATCGCCGGTCCGCAGCCAGCCCGTGCCGATGGTCTCCGCGGTTTTTTCCGGCCGTCCCCAATAGCCCCGCATGAATCCGCCGCGCAGTTCGATCTCGCCGATCACGCCGGCGCGAACGGGCCGGCGCGCGGCATCGACGATGCGCACCTCCTTGTCCGGCAACGGCGGACCCACGCGCGTGAGCTTCTCATCGTCCGGCACCAGCTCGGGAAACCCCATCGCCATGAAGCCGCCGAGTTCGCTTTGCCCGAAACTCTCCACCAGCGGCAGGCGCAATTCGTCCCGCCAGGATGCTTTGAGCGTCGGCGGCACCGGCCCGCCCCCGGAGAGCCCCAGCCGCAAGCGGCCCGGCGCCCTGCCGCGCAAGCGGCTCTCCACGAGGACCTGCCCGAGCAACGTCGGGTTCGCGATAAACAGGCTGGCCTCGGCTTTATCGAGCGCCTCCCAGCCGGCGGCTTGCGACCACTTGCCCATGACCTGCACGCTCGCACCGCGCGCGAGCGCCGGCAATAAATTGCCGACCAGTTGGTAGGAGCTCGACAGCGCGGTCGGGCCGAAGGACACATCGGTGCCCGACACCCGCAGCCGCTCGGCGATGCATTTTGCCGCGCGCATCGTCGGTTCGTGGCACAAGCAGGCGCCCTTCGGTTTGCCGGTGGTGCCGGAGGTGTACGCCAGATGCGCGATGGCATCCTCGTCCCAAGGATCGGGCGGCGCCGCAAGGTCCGCCGCCAGCAGTTCCGGCAAGGAGCGGGCACCCTCCTGAGCGCCGTCCATGCACACCAGATGCCGGACCGACGGCGTGGCTGCCGCGGCACGCCGCACCGCCTCCTTGAGGTCATGCGTATAGATGACGACGGTTGGCGTGTGGTCGGCGAAATAAAAATCGAGCTCCGCCGCGAATTGCACGTTCACCAGCGACGCAATCGCACCGATGCGCCAGATACCGAACATGGCGAGCAGATAGTCCATGCCGTTGTGCGCGACGATGGTCACCCGGTCGCCTTTGGCGACGCCGAGCGAGGCCAGCGCGCCGGCCATGCGTTCCATCCCCGCCACGGCCTCTGCATAGGTCAACGACTTGTCGCGGTCCACCCAGCGCAGCGACAACTTGTCGGGCGTGCGCTCCGCCCCATCCAGCAGCACCTGATGCATCAGCATTTTTCTGCTTCTCCCCGGTCCGCCAATCCTTCAACCATTCTGTCAGTCATTCTTTCCGTGATCATTTTTTTTCCGCGATCCCGAAATACTCGCGGAGCACCGCGGCCGTGTCCATCCTGAGCGTGTCCGTGCGGCGGCCGCCGTCGATGATGGTCAGCCGGTCGCGCGCCAGGGTAATTCGCCCGGTTTCGGTCGCCCGCGTGCAGATCAGTCCCTTCGAAAAAATCGACTCGGGCGAGGTCTGATGATACCGGCACATCGAAGCGAATGCTTCGAGCGGCTGCGGCGTCAACGTCATTTCATAGAGCGGCTTCGATGACGACAGAGACCAATACCCGTCCCGCACCGGCGCCAGCGTATAGTCGCCGGAGACATCGCGCGTTTCATCCCGCGGCAGGCGCATCGGGGCGCGGTTGCTGTCGCCGTAGCCCACGTCGACGAGGAATTCCCCCTCCGGCAACGCGACGATCAGCGCCAGATGATCGAACGGCGCGCCGAATCTCGGCGCCGCCGCCTGCCAGACCCGCGCCTCGACCCTGTACACCGCAAACCCCAGATATTCGAGCAGTGCGCGAAAAGCTTCATTCAGTTCGTAGCAAAATCCGCCGCGGCCCTCTGCCACGACTTTCTGCAGCGCCGTCTCCGTGCTGAGCGGGCGCGCCGTTCCGGCCATGACATCCAGATTCTCGAACGGCACGGTCTGCATGTGCCGCGCCATCAAGTGCGCGAGACTCGCCAGGTCCGGTGGCGGCGCTGCGGCCACGCCCAAGCGCTTGAGATAGCCGGCGAACAGGTCTGCGCCGATGGCGCCCGCCGGCGACGCCGCGGCAACCTCTTGTCGATCAGCGTTTCGCATTGATACCGCTTCGACTCGGTTCGTGGCTGCTTTTTTGCGGGGACGATAACAGTTCAAGAACATGCGCCGGAGTAAAGGGCCCGGAGCCTGAGGGTTCGACGCCGAGGTCAGACAATGCGTCGGCGATGCCGTTGACGATGGCGCCGAGCGCACCGGTAAAGCCGGCCTCACCCGCACCCTTCATGCCGAGCGGATTCAACGGCGATGGCGTTTCCAGATGCCGCAGAATGAACTTTGGCGCGACCGCGGCGGTGGGCAGGATGTATTCCCACAGGCCCTTCACCAACGGCTCGCCCGCCTGATCAAACACCAAACTCTCGAACAGCGCGGATCCCAGCCCCTGCACCACGCCCCCCATGATCTGGCCATCGACCAAGAGCGGGTTGGCGACGCGCCCGCAATCATGCGCGACCGCATAATCGAGCACGCGGATGATGCCGGTGCCGCGATCGACCTCCACCACCGCGGCGTGGCAGCCGTTGGCGTAGGCGACACCGGGGTCCGCAAACGTGGCTTGCACATCGAGCACCGCCGGACCGACGATCGCGACCAGGTCGCACAGCGACAGCGGGTCAGATGCGCTATCGAGTTGTTTCAACACACCCTCTTCCCAAACGATGGCCTCGAGCGAGACACCGCGCAATCTCGCCACGGCCGTTCGTGCCGCGAGCATCAAGGCATCCGCCGCGAGGCAGGCGGCGTTGCCCCCCATGGTCGCACCGCGCGAGGCGAATGTGCCGGGCGCATCCGGCGAATCATCCGTATCGCCGCCCAGCACCTCGATACGATCTGCCGCCAGTCCCAATCGGTCACCCAGAATCTGCGCGAGCGTCGTTTCGCTGCCCTGGCCGATCGCCGTGATGCCGCTCAGCAGTTGCACCTTGCCGTCCGGCCGTACCCGCAGACGAGCCGGTTCCGCGGGCCCGCTGGCGGCCATTTCCACGATGAACGCCAGTCCGATGCCTAAGCTCAAGTCCCCGGCCGTCGAGCGTTTTCGCGCCGCAAACCCCGCATAGTCGATCGCGTCGAGCGCCATCTCGAGACACGCCGGATAATCCCCGCTGTCGAACACCACCCGCCCGCAGCCGGGATACTCGACGCCGCGGTCCACCGGAAACTGATGCGGCTGCAACAAGTTGCGCCGCCGGATTTCCGCGCGGTCGAGCCCCAGCCGCGCCGCCGCGAGATCCATCATCCGTTCCATGGCGAGCGTTGCTTGCGGGTAGCCTGCGCCGCGATAGACGTTCAGCGGCGGCTTGTTGGTGACGAAGGAGCGGGCCCGCGAGCGGAAGTTCGGGATGTCGTACGGACCGCGCAAGGTCGCGACCGCCGCGCCCGGCGTGTTGCCGAACAGGCTGTAGGCTGCGCCGATATCCGCCACGCATTCCGCTTCCATCGCCGTGAATACGCCCTCGGCAGTCACCGCGGCGCGGACCTCGATGTGCTCCTCACGCCCTTGCGACGTCGCGTGAAAGGACTGGTGCCGATCCTCGAGCCAGAACACCGGCCTGCCCATTCTTTGCGCTGCCCATACCACCAGTACCTCTTCCGGATAGATCGCTTCCTTGCAGCCAAATCCGCCGCCGATCCGCGGAGCGATGACCCGGAGCTTCGCACCGTCCAATCCCAGAATCCGCGCCAATTCGTTGCGCAGCAGCTGCGGCACCTGCGTGGAGCTGTGCAGCACCAACCGACCGCTGCCTGCCTCGATCTCGGCGACGGCGCCGCGCGTTTCCATCGGGCTCGCCGCGACGCGGTGAAAGGAAAACTTCTCCTGCAACACCAGGTCGGCGCGGGCGAACGCCGCATCGGGATCACCGACGAATTGCGTGGTTTCGTGCACCCGGTTGCTGCCGAGCTGCGGGTAGAGCAGCGCGGTCGCCGACACGTCCATCGCGGCGGGAAGGGGATCGTAGGTGACCCGCACGAGCTCGGCCACATCGTCGGCGGCATACGCGTCGCGCGCCAACACGATCGCGACCGGTTGCCCCACGTAGCGCGCGACCTCGCGCGCGAGCACTTCCTGTTGCACCGGCGCGGAGTCAGGCAACAGGTCGAGCGCCGGCAGCAGCCCGAGGCCCGGCGGCAGATCCACCGCGCAATACACGCCGAAACAATCCGGATGGGAGGCAGCTTGGCCGCCATCGATCGCGGTGATTCGCGCATGGGCGTGAGCCGAGCGGATGACCCGCATGGCAACCATGTCCCGGCGCACCAAATCCGCGACATAGCAGCCGGTGCCGGTAAGCAGCGAAAAATCCTCGCGGCGGCGGACTCGTTGGCCGAACTGGATCGGCGCGCCATCGCTTGCCGTCGCCGTCGCCTGCGCCGTCGCCTGCGCCTGCGCCTGCGCCTGCGCCTGCGTCATT
>Ga0209611_10004471_pt1 | contig 23896 bp, 18 predicted proteins | sample S1TSphgellanicum_3_FD_187693 | JGI IMG/M metagenome (GOLD analysis project Ga0209611, IMG submission 187693) | Host-associated microbial communities from peat moss isolated from Minnesota, USA - S1T2_Fc - Sphagnum magellanicum MG (SPAdes) (version 2) | ecosystem: Host-associated > Plants > Peat...
ATGTTATAATTCAAACTTGCACATTGAATTTGATTTTGTCATTTTGTATTTTGATGTTTATATTTATATTTCTATTGATTTTAAGTTTAAACACATGTGCAACAATTTAAAAATATATGTAAACCCTAAATAAAATTTTAATCAAAATTGGATTTGAAACTTGAGTTAAAGAATGTTTACCATTACCCTTTCAAAATCATGCAATACTACAATATGTGTTCAATGATAAATGCCACACTAGTTTGAAATAAAGGGGTGCATAGAAGAAAAATCGCCATTGGAAAATTGTATATTGACATTAGCATTTCAATCTTAAGGTTTTATCTTATTTTATATTATATATTATATATATAAACATTTTATTGAAGGTTGTGTTGAGGAAGTAAATCATCATAAAATTTGACAACGTTTTTTATTAACTCAATTGTCCCCAAGAATGTTTTTTTGTTGGCAAACTTTCACAAAAAATGAAAATAATAATAATGAAATAAAAAATGAAATTATTTTGAAATTTTTCAATTGCCAAAAGTGAAGAAAAATCTACAAATTTCTATAGTTGGTTTTCAACATGTAGCCATGAATAGAAGGTCGATTAAAAAATTTGTATTTCATGCCTATTCATAACCAAAATTTACTGCATCTTTATAGGGATAATTGTTGTTTTTTTCCATCTTCTTATGGATGATTGACACTTAGGTTACATTGAAAAATTCCTAAAAAAACATTGGTTTCAAAGTTGTTCAATGTTAATTCAATTAATTGTATTTTTTGATTTTATAAGGAACATATGCTTGGATGTGCTTTAATGTTAAGTACAAAGATTGCATGTGCCACATGGATCTACAAATTTCAATATGCAAAAAAATGCAAGTACAACATAATTAGTGACTTAATGAAACATGTTCAAAAGATATACATACAAATCTTATGGCAACAGGCCAATATCATTAATCAATCAACATAATGTGCAATTGAAGTTATCAACTACATCATCTCACATTGTTCCAATTTAATTTACATGTAATAATCTCACAAGCACATTTTAACTATTGTTTAAAGACTTGGACTATTGACCTCAACAACCCTACTAATATTCAAAACTTGGCATAGAATAATGTATTAGTCATTTTAATATGTGGGTTTGCAGATGCCACATGAATATGTTCACCAATTTGGTAAACTTGGCCTAAATAAACAAAGCATCCATGTATTAGTTTTTGGTTTTAATGGACGATTTTTTCTTTACACTATTTCTAGGGGCCTTCAAAAATTTGTCATCATTTGCTTCTTCAAGAGGTTTATCTTCAATTTTTGGTACATTTGCAGGATTTGTTGGATCTTTAGCCAACAAGAACTCAACTAATGATTCCACTGGATCATCAGGCCTATATGGAAAACATCATTATAGGTTAAATATTTCTTACACATGTTGTTTAAAATACAAGTTTATGATTGATAAATTAAAAATCTATAATTTTATGTTAAATTACCAATTTTGATTTTTTTGCATAGTGGAAAGCTTATTGGAACGACAAATTTTGATGTGATATTGGTTACATTTTTTAGTATGTGGAACAATTTGGTTACAACATGTCAATTTCACAACAAACTTTCAATGATTGTAGCTCTCATTATCATGAGATCACAATTTTTACAATACATTTTTTTAAAATATTGATGATTATTTTCTTAAAGTTTTACACTTTAAATGGTTTAGATTAAAATTTTCAATTGGATCATAAAAGTAAGATTTGATGTGATGATCATAGAACTTGACAAGTAATCACTCAATCTTTGTAAAGTGTTCGGAAGGATTGGTTTACCTTTCAAGGGCCAACAATTGACAACCTTCACGAACTAAAGGAACCACATTTTGTTCCTATCAAGCAAATGAATATATGAGGCCATGAATATTTACTAAGATATGTTATGATTCTTCCCAAATTCAAATTCATGGTCCAAAAGCACATTATAGTTTTTTTAAAAGATTCCCATTAGACAAAAATAGGGGTCATTTTCACCAAATAGTCTTGGATTGGCATTGTTTTCACATCTTGCACAAGTTTGATTTCTTCTAACTTTTCATCCTACATTCCCATAAAAACCACCACCCATACTCATTTTGAAGGATATTCAAAGGCTCTAATTAAGAAATTTAATTTTATGTCAACATGTTGAAAGAAATTGGAAGGAAGTGTAAATCGTGTTCAAAATGTGATACAATGAAACCAAGATATGAAATTGTGTGAACATTTTAATTATATGAACCAAGATGCATTCATTTAAATGTACTTGTGATAATAATTTCCAAAATAGCTTGCACCTGGCTTCAATTGTCTTATGATCAATTTGGTATTAAGTGATAGTTCAATGGTTCAATGATACACTACATACCTCTATTTTGGTAACATCACCACCACAACATGGTCACCCATTGACACATATAGTGATTAGTTTTTGTCTTATATTGAAATCAAAGTTCATTCTTTACACTCCATATGGTTCATATATTAAAACTTTCATTCAAGTATTAATAGAGGTATAAAATATAATTAAAATTTTCTTAGCATAACTCAAAATTGCAACACCTATGCACCAAAATTCAAATGAATTGGTGGGAAAAAATGTTAAAATTATTCTCACTTGGTGGTGGTGGTGGTGTTACAATAGATTTCTTTATGGACACCTTCTTTGGTGCCATGTTTTTTTAACAACTTTGAAATCTAATGACCCACTTGATTATAATGCACGTTATAATTGTTTCAATAAAAATTTATACAAGCTTCTCAAAACTCCATCACCCATTATTCATTTCAACATCAACCACCCATGTATGGAACTATTTCCCCCAAGCTCCACCGTTTGAAAACATTCCCATGATGGGCAATTCAAAAGCTTAAAATTATCATGGTCTAACTATTTTAAATTCAAATGTTGCAAGAAATCGCACATTTTTGGATGGGAATACAAAACTACATGACAATAACAAAAAAAATTAATGTTGGAAGAAAAACATTGGGTTCATTGACCAATCCCAAACTTGGTATTGTACAAATTATTGTAATGGAGAGTGAGCTTAATCTTACATTGTGAAAGAAAACATAGGTTGGTCTAAAAGTAAAACACGGACCTTAACGGGACGTTTCATTGTGACTATTCATTATTAACATAGATTTGATGAGGCCAAATGATGTGGAATTTTATACAATCATAAATTTGGATAAGCTATAAGCAAATTTTGATTCCATTGTAATATCCAATTGGATTTTTTATACCAAATAAAAAAATATGTCAGTTTTTAAATTTCTAGATGTCTAGTTTTTTTTCCCAATAATAAATATTTAAAATTTTATCAAAATATTGAATTTCCAACTCGACATTAGCATGCCAAATGTACCAAAAGAATTGGGCAAACCTAGGATATGTTCAAACATTTTTCACATATTGACATTGAAGTAAAAATTGGGATCACACCATGGGTGCCCATGATTTCTATTGAAATTTCCAAATTTTATTAAATACCTTTTCAAAAATTCAATAATCAATCACAATTATTATTTAATATTTAAGGATAAAACCAAAAAAAATGTTTTAAATATCATTCTATCCTATGCATAATCATAAGTCCAAATTTAGTTCCACATTATTTGACAACTTAAATGCATTTTTAACATGTACATGCTTTTGGTTCCCAAATTGGGGAAGGTGTGAACAACTTTGGGTTAGCTTTTGAGGGATATCAATGTATTAGTGATATTTAGCCAACTTTGGTTTTGCACTACAAATGACCATCAATTGTTGTTTTCCTTTTCAAGTATGTTTTGATATGGTTTCCAATCAATTTTTTTTTTTAGTTAGTTGGTGCAAAATTGCAACAATTTTTTTTTAAATATATTTTTTCATAGAATCTTGACACCACCCCTAGCACATCCATTCATTACCCCCACAAAACTAACATTGTATGGTTCCACACCTTCCTATTGCATTTGTCAAAATAGTTCAATGTTTTTTTTCCCTTGTTCACATTTCACATGTCCCAACATCATGGTGGTCCAAGTGATTTTATCTTGAGATAACATCTTGATAACATATTTTGCATACATGTCTAACAAGCTATTCCCCATAATGGCATTAGACTCCAAATCATTTTGAATGATACGATGAACACCCTTGGGCACTTCAAACACAACCATGTTGGCACAAGCTACCCCCACAAAAGTAATAGAATTTGGTTGCACACCCTTTTGTTGCATTTGTCAAAATAGTTATAATGTTTTTTACCCTTGCTTGGATTACACATGTTTCAATATCATAGCAGTCCAAGTGACCACATTTGAAAATGGCATGATCTTGTTGAACGTTTTCCAAACATATTAAATGTTCCCACATTTTGTTAACATCCTAATAGAGATGCATGTCGCAAGTACCAACAAAGATGTTAAATAACAGCAAATAACCTACAACACTTTCATGTTCCAATTCAAAATCAATTCATTTTGCAACACCAAGTCCCAATTATGTCTCTAGCTCCAAAAGAATTGCAAGCACATGTGCCTCAAACATGTTCCCCACACTATCACACCAGATTCAACAAACACAAAATTGATGAAAACCTAAACCTCCCTACAAAGGAAACACTTCAAGAACAAAAATCCTTTTCTCCCTTTCAAGACAAGGATGGGAAAGAGGAGATGGGAGCTAACCTTGGTTTAATTATAGACCTAGTTAAAGGGGGCTGCACATATGGTCATTCACCAAGTAATCATTACCTCCATTGTATCAAGGTTCTATCACTAGTTATGCACTTCTTGTGAAAGTTGCATCCATTTTCACACATAGTTTTGCAAGTCCCAAATAAATCCCTGCACATATGGTTTGCTTACTAGGCTCCATTGACATGCAAACTCTAACCATATTGATGTTTAATTACCTATTCTACTATGTGATCCCACCATTGCAAAAGATCCACAAAGAACTCACATACCACAATTCCTCTTTTTGGCCCCCAAAGACCACAGATAAACTTCTTACCAAATTATCATGTATTTTGATCACATAGAAGCAACAATGAAGTATTTTGATCTTGTGTAGATTATGTTTAATCTTCTTATCTGCTTTGGAAAATTTCACTCATCATGTTAAGATTTATTAACAAACATGTGTATAGTGAGAAGAAGGCATAAACAATAAGAAAATAGGAACATAATAAATCTTATAATTGCCTTGATCTTTGAGTGTCACCTTTGTTTCTATTTGGTGCACTTTAAGTGCCAATGTAGAAAGCAAGAGTTGTTGAAGGGTATAATGCAATTGCAAGTCCACATATACATTTAGAATTTCCTTCATCCCCATGTGGTGGTGGAACTCAAGTTTTTCTGATCTAGAAAAAAGTTACATTATAACAAACACATAATAATTGCACTTGTGCACATTGATGGTGAAGACATGAACCTCACAAAAACCTTGGCAATTGTTCTTGCTCCTCACAATTCAATACATAAGAATAACATCCAAAGTAGATCCAAATGAAAATCACCCTCCAAGGAATTTGAATTAGATGATGTTCATCCAACAACCACCATAATCTAATCCTTGCTCATGTTAAATTGCAATCACACCTAGTGCTAATGGCTAATTCGTTAACAATGTTACCAAAAACTTAACATTTGTTTTCCCTTTAAATCTTAAATTAACCCTAACACTAACCTTTAACATTTTTTTAACTTAACAAACATTCACAAGTGCATTCACACTTGGGATGTTGTTAAGCACTTTTAGGGTTAGGGCGTACCTGCTTGCCATCATGGATTCCCACCAAAAATCCATCATGGCAAATTGCCTTTTTGCCGTTTTTCACCATTGCCATCAACACTAGGGATGTGCATTCTTTCTCTTCCCTTTTACTTTCATTGGTGCTTACAAGCTCTATGTTATTGCACTCTCTCTTGTTGCCTTTAATCTCATCACACTTGGTTTTGTTGCTTGTGCTTTCATTAGTGCTCTACACATTCAAGAAATGTAAAACATGTCTACACGTTCTTTCACATTTTTTCGTTTCTCTCATTGTTGTTTTGTAATCTAGGACACAATTTGTTTCAACAAAATTTGCTAGAGCCTGGAATGTTGGGCCACAAGTTGTTGGAGTTTGAGATGCCGGGACATTGCATTTTACATTTTGTTCTGTTTATTGGTTGCAAAAGCTTGTCCTTGGAAACTCCATTGTGACATGACAATGACAACAAAGAAGTTGGAGCAAGTTTGCATGAATCTTCTCTTGAGCAATAGATTCTACTACTCTTTTGTTCCTTGAGCAGAGCCAAAAAAGAAACAAAGCAAAAAGAGAAGTAGAACACATTCTACTGCTCTTTTGTTTCTTGAGCAGAGCCTGAAAAAAGAAAAAAAGCAAAAAGAGAAGTAGAAAGTTAGCAGAGAAGGGCAGATGAGAGTGGAGGGGAATGTGGAGTGTTATGAAGGAGGGGAAGAAATAAGGAACAAGACAGAACTCTTGAGAACCTTTTTGATAAGGTACTATTGAGTTAAAGACCCCTTTTCAAGGTTGTTAAGTTAACATGCAACTTTGTGATGATATCTTCTATTTTTGAAGATTTGATGATAAGTGAACATTGAGTTACCACTAAGCTAACACCAATGTTAAGCAAGTGCCATGTAAACTTTTATGTTAACTAACAATCCTGCTCTGAATTCTACAATTTTCTGCCACTACTTAACACTGACTTAACAATGACTTATCATCATTTGTGATTGCAGCTTAAATGAAAAAAATTAGGCAGATTTCTATTAAGCATTTGACATCCAAGCTTAGCACACCAAGGAATGAGCTGTTGGTGATGTGGTAGCTTGAGCCGGCAAGAAATTGAGGCACCAAAACAGTTGCAAACTGGCTCCTTGTATAGGCAAGGACAAAGTTTTCTTACCATAACAATTGCAAAGACCAACTAACAAATTTGGGGGCAAAAAACATCAAGGTAGAGAACACAGCAAACAAGCACCCATAACAACATCCACACGTATGAACCATCAAGAAATGCAATGTAAAGAAGCAACCAAACCATCTCCCTTGCTAGTAGTAAAACTTTACAATAGTCCAGTATAGAACAGAAGTTGCAGAAACACTCATAGGAGAGTTGTTATCAAATGCTTGGGTCAGCACCAACTTTTGGTGCCCATACAACACGTGCATGATAAGACCTATGCACACCCTGTTTTGTACAAGAGACAACAACAAATGCAGCATGAACAAAGCAAAGAATTAGAAATAAATAAAGGTATTGCTAGAATGCTAAGGTCATCAAATCACACAGATCAATGAACTAGGCTTGATCTTCCTCTCACAAAATTGACCATTCCTTAAGCTAGCACTGTAGAAATGGTTTGGCACCCCACAATCTTGAAACCCAAACCCTAAATCTCACACTTTAAAGCCAAGACAAGGGATTCTCACAGATTTTCTAACAAAAATGGCAAATTACATGCAGAAGCTTGCATATTGATTCAATGTGTAACATGGAAAAGTCTGGAAGATGTTCCATGTACAAAAAATCACAACATTCTGGTAGATTCTAAATGGGAATTTGAAAATTTTAGATGGCAATTGAAAGAAAACATAAGAATGAATATGCTTCACAAAAAAAATCCTCAGGTTCACATTATTTTTATGAAAAAGGAAAAAAAATTCCAACAAAGGGGTTTCAACAAAAAATTTAGTAATAGATTTGTTTTGAAGCCATCAACAACACATGGGAAAAAGAAAAGCACTCACCCTCATATGTGCCCATGATGTTTAACAATGCTGTAAAGGCCCCACTGGCCCTCCATGTATGTCAATGAAGAGCTCTTGTAAGAACAAAAAACCATACATTGCACTCCAAGCTATCCATTTCAACCTAAGGTTACCTTATACAAAAAACTATGAATCAACAGGAGGAGTAAAAACAAGCTTAGAATCTTAAAACATAAAAGGGAAAAACAACAACAAAGTGAAGCAAACATGAAAAAGATGACATATTCACATACATGCAATGCCTTGTTGAAGCATAAGGAATTGTTGAAATGAAGCACCCAATCCTTGAGTGGTCACTAACCTATAACTTTTACCCTTCCTATACTACATGTTGTGAAGACTATGCTTCTTGCAGTTCTTCCTCTTGCAAAAGGACTTTTTGGTCTTTAAAATGTTCATGTACCCACCTGCACAAAGTAAAATATACACATCAAAGAAATTTCATTGACCCCTCATCAGAAGCAACTCCTTTGAACATATTAGCATACCAAAAATGGCAACTCAAGATACCAATCACCAAACTAGTTATTACTTGGTGATGTAGCCACATTCTTGAACAAAACCTTGCTCTATGGTATACCATAAACACCACACCTGAGTACAATTAACAATTGCTTGCCTGAGGATAAACCACCCCCACCCCCCCCCTTCCAAAAAAAGAGAAAAAGAAATCTGCAAGCCGAAACAATCTAATTTCAAAGTTGAAAGCATACCATCATGGCAGTTGTTTGCACCAACAGGCCAAGCCCCTCACAATAATGCAACCAGCTGTGCCGCTAAGGAAAGAGAGAAAAACCCAACTCAATGCAGTTCAAAATGAAAGAGAAAGAACATTTCTACCAAGAGCAAGGATCTTTGTTCAGTCTTCCCAAGCAGAGATAGATCCAACTTCAATTTATAGAATAATATCATCCTAGGTTCCTCCTAATGAACACTTTGGCAAGATTGTGGAAATCCCACTAGAGTGATATGAACTCTAGTTGTACCTAAGTTGACAATAGCTTTCTCACCTTCATCCCAAGAGCAAATTCCACCAGAGTACTATCCACTCTACTTGCACCTAAGTTGGGCAACCACTTTCTCATCTTTGTACGGAGCACAAGAGCAAGCAATACACAACAGTGGATTAGGATTTGGATTTGTGACACATTACAGGCAAGAGATTCAGAACGTAAATATAAGCTTCTCTTCTTCTCAGAGGACAAACCAAATGCGCAAATAGTTTGGACATGTTGCCACAATCATACAAGGCCCTCAGTGCTCAAATGCACAATGTACCTTAATGTACCTCAATGCACAATTGCTTTTGTGAGCCATTTATGGCGGGGCTCCTAACTCTTTGAAAAGGAAACAGCAATCAGACTGCTTGAGAGAGAATGTGAACAATATTTTGGCTATTGCTTTTCTGAGTCACTTATGGTACTTGAAATCTCTGGAGCAAAAAACACTCCAGACAATAGAAATTCTATAGACACAGATAAGTGCAGAAAATGGACCCTCTGTCAACTGAGCTGCAACATATGCTGAGTCACAGTGCAAATCCTTAGAAAGAACCCTACTTTTCATCAATGTACCATGACTGCCATTTCTGATGTGCAAGCATGTACCTATAATCTATAATCTGTACCTGTAACCAACCCAGTTTATGAGCTTCATCACATCCAGCACATCATCAGCAGGCACTATGAACTCTTACTGTATCTACTGAAATTTTACAAATGCTTTACAAGCGTATGACTGACAATTATGGAGATTGTTGGTATCTGTACATATGTGCCCTCTAACTTACTCAGATATTGATCATTGTTACAGACTATGCAAATCAAAACAAATGTCAGTGCAAATTTGCATCATAATGAATTATTCTGACTTACATCTTTTTTTCTGAATTTTTCTTAGGCTTGCCTTTAGTGCTTGATAGAGCTGCAACAAACTCTTCCTTGCTGAAAAATGATGATGAATCCTCATCACCAGAATCCCAGGCATCTTCTATTTTCACCACAGATGGTGGACTTTCTGGAACTCCTTGTCTGGGAGTTTCTCCACCATCATCATCTATTGTCCCGAAGAGTGGCTCCATTGTTGTTGAGTCATTGGATACTGGTTCTTCAGGGATGTCATGGTACAAATGCTTCAAAATGAAAAGAGCTGTGTCTGGGTCTTGCCAGTATGCTCTGATTCTCAAGAAAAAGTTCACTGTGAGTCAGAAGCATGTTCAACAACTGTTTCAATCAAAAACTCAAAGCAGAAAACCTTGGATTCATGGAATACTGGCTTGCTTTTGAGAACAAAAACACATGACTTTCAGAACACAAGATTTGCAAAGAGCCTCTGACTGAAAAAGACTTACGTGTGACAGCTCATAGCAGATAGGTATTGATGCTCAAATGTAGAATCCTGCCAAGGAAAGAAAAAATTGCTTCATGTCATTCATTTATAAGACCATTGACATAAGACCCAAAAGTCCTGTGTAAGTAGCACTGTCAAGTTCAAAATGTCCCAGAGGACATGCCCCAAGCTATTGATATCTCCACTTCAAAGTCTTGTTTCTGAATACACAAGGTACATACAGGTGCTTAGATACTAGTACATATCAGAAGGTATCAACCACTTCAGTGCCACAAACAATATTCTCAAGAATCTCCTCTTTGTCATGTGAAGGGCAGCTGAGTAAGATCAATTCCATGACACATGAACACCAAACTGTGAAATTTAGACTACTACAGAATGGCAACCTGCAACATAAAATCAATGCGTCCCTCTGAGCTTCCTGTGAGGCGCTCCATAACCATTTGGCCATATGTTTTTTGTTTCATTTTCTTCTCCTTTTCATCATCTGATGATATCCACACCCAGAGGTATCAGAGACTCCCAGTCCAATGCATTTCTAAAATGTAAAATTGTCTTTGTTTTGCAGGCACAAGGACTGATAGAGCTTATATTAAGGACTTCCACTTAAAGGTACCTTTCTTTCTCTCCCACTTTGAGTGACCTATTTCCCAGGTGCAAGTTCAAAGTCTATTCAATTTCTTGGAATATTCCACAACAGACTGCCACCCTTCAAGAGATATCACTATCAAAATGTCCTGCTCATACAAGTGCAGAATGATAAAACTTGCACAGACAACAAGGAGAATGCAATGCTGAAACTATTGAGTACCTGTAGACTCATCTTGGTATTTTGCAGTGAATGCATGTGCTACACGGGTCTGTTCACAACATACAAGCCAAGTGCTTTTACAACCTCTTGTACTTCCACATTTTCAACATAGTTTGTATCAGAATGACACAGATACAACATAGTCTTATTACCAGCATCAAACCTTCAACAACATGCAAGGCATGACAAACTGTCAAAACTCCCCATCAGAATGACCTCTGTGGAGCAGGGCTATTAAGCAACAATGGAACAGAACAGGTGAACTTACTCCAACAGAGCCTATGGATTGTACAAAGGCCTTGGACTTCATGCTCAGATCCTCACTAAATTCCTGCAAAAAATACAGAATTTATTAGAAGAAATTTATACAGAAAACAAAGACCGAAAAGAGAAACCACCAGCAACCCTCAGCCAGAATGAAATTAACAAATCTACAGTTTGGTGATAGGAAGTACATGATGCTTGCAAATTTCTAGGCATATCGATATGTTCTACAAGTGGTACTGTGAGAACTTTCTGACAGCACAAAAGGGGAATGAGAAGGACCATGAAGTGAGAAGACTGACAAAATAACTAAACTGTCCCACACATAAAAAAGGAGCACCATCGTTCATTGTTGATAAGCTGAGAATAAACCTGAAATCCAATATGCAGGCGCTTTCCTCCTTTGTGATAAGGAATGAATACAGGCCTCTTGTCAACATACTCCTTACAAACAAGGGGCTCTAGCCTTCCAACAACAGAGCCCACAAAAATGAAGCAGAGTGTGAGATGAGATGTGTAATGCTTAATCAAATTCAATGGAGATTCAAATGATTTTCATGTATACAAAAGGCATTATGATGATGCTTCCTAACCTGTAAGCAACTGGATCATATGGATGAAAAATGTTCAGAAGAAGACGACATGCAGGCATTTCCTCATCAATGCCTTCATCTTGCCAATACTCCACACCTGTTCCTAAACCAATGCGTATGTTGCGGAGAGCTAAAAACATTCCAAGGGGAGAACCAACAGCATAGAAAGTATCAACCTGATTCAGCAGCACAATTTTTCCATGTAAGTAACCAGGCACAACAAACCTAAAAACCTAGACTCTGTGTGGCGCAGAGACAAAACAAAGACTCATACAGAAACTGAATGCCCACTGGTCATTGAGCAAATAGTGGACACAGAAAATAACAACCTTGAACTCAAGTTTTGGATATACTATGAAGGGTCTATGTTGTTTCCTTAAGCTGGCAGATGTGTCCATTGTCCCTGGCAAAGATCCAAACTCAGAATCCTTCTGAAAAGATTGGTAACCCCTTGAAAAGCTTTGCTGCAGAACTGGATCATCATCTCTAGCAGTTTCAGGGCCTCTCACTTCTTCTATAATAGAACAAGGATGAGATTCATGGATTTCAGTGTTTGCATCAATTTTGACATGATCTGAAGTTGCTGCCAGGTCTTCTGATGAGCTTTGACTTGTACTGTGTGTACCCTGACTTCTCTCCAGAAACCTCAATTTTTCTTGTAATACAGCAACCTGCACAAAAGGACAATCATCACATTCTTGGAGCATGAAAAGGTATACAATAGGGTCCATCAAGAAACTGCAAAGAAATCTCCCCAATAACAATTTGAAAATAACATGACAATGAGTGCAGTCATAACCTTATGAGAGTCGCTCACAAAGTGTCAGACCATCACTTTATCGCAAATAGCATGGACAAGCTGCCATGACTATCCACTGACTTCATCGGGTCCAAATCATGGGTGTAGATAAGTATAAAATACTCTAATGCAACAGAATGTCAGCATGCAGAATATATGATGTTGCATCATATATTCCAGAAGCAATGGCAAGACTCAATTATGGTGTTGGCTACCACACAAAGAGACATAGCCAATCTAAAAATAGTTTCCTCATCCAAGTTGCTACAAGCTTCTGAGGGTAGGATTCATTTCCTTTGAGCTTGTCCCTGCAAAAGCAAGCATCTAAGCCAAAGGCATAGAGAGGCCCACATAGAGGGTCCAACACAGAACAGAAATGAACTGCAGTATCTTTTTGAAGATAAGTCTCTTAAAACATTGCAAGCTAAACCCTAACAAAACCACTGAGTATTTCAAGGTCAGCAAAAACAAGCACCATAAAGATTAATCTCAGCAAAGAAGAGATGTGACCAGGGATAGTAGCACAGCTCTGTTGGCATACCTCTGCCTTCAACCTCTCAATTTTTGAGTTCTCCTTGCTATTTGCAACAGCACTTCCTATTACTTCATCAACAATCTCTGCAACATCCTTTTCCACTGAAACAAAACGGTGGTCTTGCAAAAAATCTTGGACTGCAGCCTCAACATCTTCTAAAACTGCTTTCTCTGCAGGCATATCCTCCATCCCATTCTCCTTCTCCATAGCTGCAATTTCCTCAGGTATTTTATCTTCTGCTGTCTCCTCTGCAATAATCTGTGTAGCATCATCTGTGGGAATCCCTTCTGCTGCAGGATCACCCTCCATCAAAATGCTTTTCTCCTTCTCTTCCTCTGTAGTCTCAATCTGCTCAGGTATTCTGACCTCTTCTGTCTCATCTGCAATATCCAGTGTGGCATCCTCCTCAGGAGGTATACCCTCTGTCAAAGATTCTTTCTCCTTCACATTCTCCATGGTCTCAATCTCCTCAGGTATTCTGTCTTCTATGGTGTCATCCGCAAGATCTAGTGTCGCATCACTTGGTTGTACACCAGGTATGCCATTGTTTTCAGTCTCTGACAGGGTACTTGGACGGCAAGATATGTCTGAATTGTGCATAGATGAACTATCCTCTGAGCCAGACTCAGTCTCAGTTGTGGCTGGAAGGCGATCTATCCTAGGCATGTCGTCGTCAGTTTCATCATTGCGCATTATTGAAGCATTGATTTTTTCAACAGGGAAAGCTGACATCAATGTGTCTTGGTGGCAAAGAATGTCATATGTAAGGACACTCCCCAAAGAATGCCCATAGAGTGATACCTGAAGATTGAAAGGGCCCACAGTTGTGTCTCCAGAAAATCAAAAGATTGACACAGTTTGTCAAATGAAAGACCGGATTCATCTATGAAACACCCAACAATGATGGCCAACAAAGTATGATCACATGGAACAAGAAGCTGTAATTCAACAAACATGTGCAAAAATGGTCGGGCAGAATGCAAACCTTCCCATCAAAATTTGGATTGCGCTTTATGAACTTGATATACAGCCGGTTCAAAGATTGTGTTACCTGCACATCAATGTGCTCCAGACTTCATGAAATTGATCTTCTACTGAAGAAGATTGAATTATCTGGTTCAGGTGATTGTCTGCTAGAAGTTGCTCCTTGTTTGCATAACCTAATATCAGACAAACTCTTAAGGTTCTCACTTCAAAGCATGACCAGACCAAGCCACAGCAGACAGAGAAGATGGTGGCAACATCTGACAGCATTAGATTTGCACACCAGCCTCAGGAAGACTACTAGAACCTCATCTCCCATTAGCTTCCATCCATCTACATGCATATAAGAAGTCTAGAGTATAGAACAGTACAGAATCAATGATGTCCTGGCAGTATGCAGGGCTCATGTAATAGAGCACATCATGTACAGTTGCAGTGATCATGGTCCGCAAGGCACGGACCCCCTCAAGGGTTATTCGCTCCATTGCCACCTCACCCCCCAGTTTGAGTTCTCTCCTCCACTGAAAGCAACACAATGCACAAAACTAAGTAGATGACCCATAATTTTCATTTCCTTGCTCTTAATCTTCTAATGCCAACCAGCAGCTTCATCAGTTGACCACATGCGAGAACATTGCTGATGGGAAATTGACAGAGAAAAATCTGTTTACCTGACAGGGTATGAAAAGGATCCGCTGAGCATTACGCTGGTGTGGTGTGAGATGCTGTTCCGCTAATGCAGAAACAGTTTGACGAAAAGCTCCAACATCATCTACCAGATTTGCCTTCTCCAGTCGCTGCCCAATCCCATGCACCATGAAGACCACATGACGCACTGGTACCTGCATATCAACCAATTGTACCAGTTTATGGATTGTTCGGTTGCATAGATGCCCTTCAACTTCAGTTTGTGACTAGTACCTCTAAATTATTTGGAAGAATTTACAGAATGGAAATGAATCTGGAGGAACAGTCTTCCAAGTCTGAACAGAAGGACTGGAGTAATAATTCCAAACACATCAAATAAGGGCAGCAAAGCAACAAGCACCTGGGAAGCATAGTCATCCATTTCTTCCTCTTTCCGCTGCCTCAACTCATCCTGCATCAGAAACTTGTGTCAATAAATATTACTCCAGGTATCTGAATTTAGATCCAGGAAGGTTCACAATCAAGGCAATGAACAGCAAAGTTTATAGCAACTGCAAAGGCAAGAAGCCTATCGAAAAGGTTAATATGATATCAATGACAGAGGGCGTGCAAATTCTTCTGCAACAGTTAAACCTTCTAATGCTAAAAGCAGTGCCATCTTTTCATCTCAAGATACTTGAAGTTGGAATGATTAAAAAACCTGGGTAGGGTGTGCACTATCTGGGGGTGCAAAGCCCCGCCGAAGCTTCACACCATTTCCTTTTAAACCAAGGACAAAGGAGATGCCTGAAGCATCCACTGCCAGAATTGCCTCCCACGTATCATCCTCTCCCATGAAAAGTGCATGAAGTCCCTATAACTCAAACAAATCATTTGAATTTTCTGACCTAAACTCTAGCAGAATCTGATACCCATTCTCAGTTCCTGTGCAAAATGGAGATATTACATTGAACAACCTTTCAACATAGAGACAGTGTCAAAATTGCTGACATCTAGGATATTCCAAGTGCAACTCATTTCTTCTTTCAAGACAGCAACTTTTCAGAAGACAAACATTTGGTGGGCAAAGACTTCTGTACTACAGTAAGCTGGAGGACTGCCAACACAGAAAAGTATCACAAGCTCAGCCATAAGTTGCTAAACTTGAGTTCAATCACACCTTGGCAGAAACTTGTGAGCATTGATGCAGTAATATGTCACATAGTCACTGACCAATGACACATAGTGACAGCGCAACATTATTGCTTCTCAACACATCAGACATGATCTTATTTCCCATTCAAACTCTCCATCTTTCATACTTGTTTAAACTGAACTATCCTGCTTCAACAAACACATAAGAAAAGTAAAGATGTTTCGTTTGGATTTAAAAGTCAGTGATGCTTTCTGCAGATAAAGATAAATTCACCAGTAAACTTGTAAATAGGATAGTCCTATAAATTTACAAGTCATATCCTCTATGGCCATTTGTCTTCACTGGCATGTGAAGCCCCTGGCTGAGAAGAGATGTCTGAGATTGCAGATAAAACTCTACAATAGAACCTTGTAAGGTGACTGTTGTCAGTTCCAGCAAAACCAACACTAAAATGACATGAATGAGTGTGGTCATAACCTTATGAGAAAGTCACTCACAAAGTGTCAGACCATCACCTTGATCATTAATACCAGTTATTAACTGCCATGACTCCCACTGATTTCAGTAGGTCCTGATGGTGGGTCTAGATAAGTGTATGACAATCTGCAAAATTTTGGTGAAACCATTATACCAAAATCTGCTTCCTGATTCTCTGTTGCATTTCCAGAAGCAATGGAAAGACTCAAATCATGACATTGGCTACCGCTCAACTAATGCTGGTAATAAAAAGGTCAACAGCCTAATTCAAACTGCAACAAGCTTCTGAGGGTACATGTCTGAGAGAACAAACCAAAGAGGTGCCAGTCAGGTTGACTCGTGCAGCATATAATCCTGATGGTTGAAAAGAACGACGCCGCCATATCTGCATAGAGAGAAAACTAACATGCATCAGCACTTGAAAGCAGAAATGTAACCAAGGAATGTAGGAATCAAAAGTCATCCATCAATGTGATTGCAGAGACAACTCCACAAAGACACTCTGAAGCTCACCAAACACAAAGTTGTTTTAGTTTATGCCAAAGCAAACACAGCAAGAATGAGTACGGTCATAACTTAGTGGGTGTCACTCAAAGTATCAGACCATGACTTTCATCATGAATGGCAGTCACTAGCTCCCCACTAACTTTACTGGATCCCAACAGGGTGTAGATAAAGTATATACAACAATTTGCTCAAAACCTAGAGCGACCTACATGAAATGCTGTATCCTGAGCTTCAGTCAAAATTTCCGGAAGAAATGGGAAGACTCAGCCATGATGTTGGCTAGTACTCAAGATGCATAGCTACTAAAAAAGTTCAAGAGGATCCTCATTCAAGCTGCAACAAGCTTGGAGGGTAAGCTTGTATAGGCAAGCATCTAAGCCAAGGCATAGAGCAGACTACATAAAGGTATAGTGGTAGTTGGGACCTCCTGCAACTGGAACATGCACTTAGTACACTAATTTTGACTATTTGAATGCAGTGTATCAACTTTAGCCACTCAAAGAATCACAAATTAGTAAAACTAAGATATAGTTGTTCCAAACTTGCACCACCAACATTAATCTCTACACATGTAAGTATAGCTTGATCACCTTCCTGTGATATGCAATCTCTAACTGCTCAGCAACATCTTCCCGCAGTGGCAACCAATCAAGACCACCCTTGCGTACATACCAATGACCTCGTAACACCCGTCGATGCTCTCCTCTCCAATACACTGGAATACATCTCCTTTGCATAAGATCCACCTGTGCCCAGCCAGCACCTCAAATAATGTCAATAAACCCCAGTTCGGCTTCTTTGTCAGAAGAACCTCAGGAAAGCAGTTCCAGAGACAAAGACACATGTGATCTCCTACAGGCCAGTATAGGTACTAGTCTGTTTGTTAATAGCCAAAACATTCCATGTCACTCAGAACAAACAAACATTGCTTGCTTTTGAATAGTCCTCCATTTTGTGCGGTCCTGCTTGTGCGTATTTGAAGAAATAACATTCAGTGGGTGAGATTTTGGGCTGACAATGTTTCTCTAATCACCCTTCATGTAAATCTCATCACATTTGGATGCACACAAACCTCATATAGCCCACTCTTGACAAGAACCCCCACACTCTCCCCATCATCAATGTCTGCACTGTTGCCACTGTATGAAAGCTGGTCTTTTCCTCCATTGCGTGTCCTGCTGAGGTAACCTTCTGTAAAGTTCCTTTGCTCTGAGGGATTGGGAGCCAGACGGCCTGAAGCTGTCACTGGGCCTTCACTGACTTCAGCATACTCCTTCCACCATGCTGACACAAGCTCCTCTTCCCTCTGATGGCACACATTATCAAGGTATGGCTAAGAAACGTGTCCTGCTTAACTTCAAAATCAACCTGTAAAGGTCTGCCAGTCTAAGTAACATGAAGTGGAAACAAGATTTTGACTACTATGGAAAGCTTACCACAAAATAGTGTAAATCTGCTTCTGTGCTTAAATTAGTTTAAAAGTATCAAAACCAGCATATATATGGGTGCTGCCTAAAGTAATTGGAGTCAGGTCGAACTTCGACCAACAAATTCATCACTCTCCACATACCTCAGTTGCTCCAAAATTCCCTCCAAAAACTGGAATAATTATAGCAGAAAGAATCCAGATTTCAAGGTCTACTCCAACATGTTATGGACATTACAAAAATATTCACATTACAGGTAGACAAACAACACAGTACATTATAGTCAAAAGTTCTGGGTGAAGATGAAGCCCATAAGAGACAGGAAGCACACACCTGCACAAAGGAAGCCTCCAGTGCAAGGGAGTCTCTAACACTGAACCGGAAGTATTTACCCTTGCCGACCACCTCTGATGCAGGCACTTGAGCTGCTGCTTCTGGAAAAACCTCCCTTAAACCCTCATCATTTCACTAAATTTGCCTTCCTTACAAATTCTCCACACATCTCTCTGTGCAATCCATCACAGCAGTTCTTCCCTCCCTGCCTAGAGTGACATCATGTTTGTTAGCCTCATCTAGGTATCACACCCCATTCTGCAAGAGCCAAAGTTCAAACCCCATAGTAGAAAATTGCAGAAACCTATTGCTGCTATGCAGAATGTATCCATCCTCTTAGAGCTTGCAATCAGATTCAAGCATGAGATAGTACGTCAGTGATCTTTGCAGGGTTGCACTCGGTTTGAACCCCTCGGAAGGTTTAGGGTTTTGCATTGTGGGTTCGGAAGACAAGTGGATTCAAGAAAGAAGGGGCATGCACTCAAATTTCTCAGTTCTCCAACGCATTTCAAAGGAAAACAAGCACGTATGCACATGATTCCTCTCTCTTGATTTTTATCCCACATACAAGATACAAAATGCATGAGAATTGTTGCGGTGGCTATACCGTTGGGACGAAGTGGAGTCTTGCAGAAATACCAACGAACATCTGCACCATCAGAAGCGCTCTTGGTATGCACACCGTACTTGGCAGCAGCAGCAGCAGCGATCTGCTCACCCATTTCAAAGATTCACACTCTTGCGATTGAGACTTTGAAAATCTGAATGAGAAAGGGCATGGAAATCGACCTTCAAAACGGGTTGCATGTACGTATGTGTGTTGAATCCCAGGAAAAAAAAAACTATGAAGCATGCCTGCTGCTGCTGCTGCTGCTGCTGCGTAGGGTTCTTCAGCCACTCAATTTCCTCGATGCACAAAACCTTATCACACACGCATTCATTTTCCCAAAAGAGAAGCCACAGACAGCTACAGAAACCCCAAAAAAGAAACAAATGATTTTTAAGAAATAATTCTAACAACAACAACAACAACAAGAAACTTGATTCTTCAACGATCGCAGACAGGCTAGAATCAATCAACAAAGATGAAAATACAAAAAAGACGTCATCGACACGCCCTGCTGTCCGGGGCGGGGTCCGAGTCTCAAGACCTACTACTACCTGCCTCACCAGTGCCCGATTAGGGTTTGAAGATGCTAGGGTTCTGACAGTACCATCCCACCCTGTGCAAAAAAACCACCCACCAGTCCAGTAGCCCCCAAATCCATGTTTGTTGTTGGCCTTGCCTACCAAGGCAAGAATATTGTGTGTTCAGATTCATTATAGAGCATAGTAGCTTAAGGGACTTTGGCCCCTAGGTAATAATAATAGGTCTATTTTTATATGAGGATTTTTGAAAGTTGCTGTTTTTTTGGCTTGTGTTGAAACTTGAAATTAGTTACAGAGTTATGATATCTTGAAGGATTTTTTTGGTTTCGTTTAAAGGATTCCATTTTTTGAAGATTGTATTTTTGGATAGTGAAATATTTGAATTTTCATAATTCTTCTTTTGCCTTAAGATATTTTTTTTAATGTAAATGATAAGGTCATAATGTGACACACCCCTTGTTTCAAAATGGCGCAATCACCTCCCAACCTTTCATCTTTTACAAACAATTCTTATACATGGATTTTTTTTCATTTGCTTGAACGTCTATCTCAAGTTATGATGCTTGCAATGCTACCTAATGCAGTTATCATAGGTTGTCCCAATCTAGTAGCATAGAGTAACAAAGACATAAAAACTGTAGCATTGTCAATTGGTGCATTGTTGACATTGTTAGATTTGTATGAAACAAAATATTTGGTCCTTGGATGATGGGTTTTCCCGAACCAAGGATTGAGAAGAAATTCAAAAAGAACATTGTGGCACATATTCACACTTGAAATGTTATGCTAGGACTATAATTTTGTGTAAATCCCCTCACACATATAAAGTATTCATTCTCTCAAGAGATAATCCATGTGCGATTAACACAAAATAATTTTTTACTATTTTCTTAGGAAGTAAAAATGCTCTCACAAACTAAGTTATCTTATAAAATTGTAGATGTTTCGTATTGAACATCTTAGGTATACAACACGTCATTTTCAGCAATGTCATAAAAAAAAATTTGATGAGGTTCACTTGTCACAATTTTTTCTGTATTTTTTTTCAAGAATATAATTTTATTTTTTTTGAAACATTGTAACAAAAATTGTTCTATATCCAATATTGGGATAAGGAGGAATTGTCTTGGTTTTGTAGGGTGAATGTCAATAAAATGAACCAAAAGAATAGCAAATAAGAAAATGGTTTATTTTTTGTCATTGTTTTAAAGCAATTCAATATTGACCCAAAAAATTTGTGAAACATGTTACATAACATAGTTTTGAACTCAAAATATGAAGCATATGAATTTTTCATTTGTGTCTTTTGAAAAAATACAAAGGATAAATTTTTTTGAGCTTCAAACCCTAATCCACTTGCCAAAGGGAAAAAACGAAATTGTAAATGATAAGGGCTTATTTTTAGCATTGGGGAGGTTGCATGTTTTTTTTCACATAGAGGTGAAAAATGATTTTTGAATGATGTTATTTTTGTGATGTGTGAAAATCATGTGGTGTAATTGAAACAAATCACTACCCAAAAAAAATTGTAGTTCATGATCACAAATCAAAAACATCACAAAACATGACCATAGATTAAAAGGAGGGGAACTCAAAAAAAGAGTTAAAAGGATCACCTTTGTACTAATGTTTTTATTTAATAAAGTTTCACATTCAATTAAAAACAATGAGCATAAAAAATCGTATAGAAGAAGTAATGTGTTGTCATTGAAACAAACCATTGGCCAAATAAAACACACATTCATAGATTGTCATTTTGTCAAACTTTTAATAGTGTTGTTTACTTGACATTGATTCCAAAACAACCATTGTAAATTACTAAATGACCCCAAACCCAAAAATAAAAAAAGGGGCATTGTTGACCCATGTTTTTTAAAAAATCAAAGATTGTCCATTTCTTCAACTCAATGTAAATTTTTTTTTTAAATGGTTAAATGGCCTAATGACAATCAATTAACATAAGGTCAAAATATTAATATGTATTTAAATTAAATAATTTTGAAGTTAAGATAATTAGTTACCAAACATCAATAATTCATGAACATATAGATCATCCATAAAATCATTTCCATTTTATTAATTTTAGAACATGAAATTTAATTTTCACCCATTGGAACATTAACTTTTTTAACATCCTTGACATCTTTCAATAACCTATATGGCTCCCTTATTGTTCCCAATGTCCTTTTTGGTGCCTCCCATTAATTCAAAATCAAAATTTTGAACATTTACAATATCAAAATATATGATATATAATGTCGCAACCCTACTTAGAGGGAGTGTGAAAATGAAACTCACACTCCTGAAATTGAAATTTGGGAGTCATCCAAGACTCTCAAAATTTTAAAGTGCGATTGCAGTGGTCAAAACACCTCACATTGGGGTGTTTTTTATATCATTGGAAAGCTAGCGAAGTATAGATGTCGAAAATGGCCTCGCATGGGCCATTTGGATATCTATATCACAAGTTATGGTAAAAAGAAGGGTCAGGAGTCAAACTGGCAATTTGACTCCCGACCACTAAAAGTCGAGAATCGACCCAACCCCGATGTGTGCAGGTGAAGCGCGACACACCGTTGGAAAGCTTTCAAGGATAACTACAAGTTTGTTTTAGACCTCATCACAATCAGAAGTCTGAGCAAAGAGTTATGATCGCTCAAAATCCCGGGAGTCCAAATTGGGACAATTTCGGGACTCCTCCTTAGGAGTCCCAAGACAAAAAGTCATTCGGATGTGGGTGTCGCGGAGAGGCACATAGTATATTATATGGGGGAAGGTGGTGGCTTCCCTAGAGTCCAGGCCCTGGTGAGTCGAGTGAGTCCAAGGTTGCCCGTGGCTTGTCCTAGTACCCAAAGTGCTCCAAAAGGTGAACTAACCAACTTGTTGATTGGTTTGGTGCAGGTTCGAGTAAGTGAATAACTTGTCACTCTCTTAGTCCCATCCCGAAGCTTCAGCATGCCCCTCTACCCCTTCTAGTGTTAAGAGCTAGGAGCGTGCCTCAAGTTCCTCACAATTCTGCTATGAGAGTAACTTAAACCTAACTTGGGTCTAGCTAAGGACTTGGGAGCGTGTCATATAATATTTTCAACTATAATGTTTCAGTGTCTCTTACATATTTATTAATGTCCTTGACATTTTTTGACATTATATTTAATGCCATGAACATCCTTTGGTGTCCCTATTGCCCATAAATAAAAAAATTAATCCAACATGGTGTCCTTAATGTCTCCAATGTGCCTTTTCAATGCTTTCATTGTTGTTTGTTGTAATTGCATTATTCCTTGTTAACATTCTTAATTTTTTGTTATTTTTTTTCCATTTCTTGTCATGTCATTCTTGGTGTAATTTGAGTGTGTTTTCATTGTCGATCAAACTAAAGTTGTCCCTAAATTAAATTGCATCACCAATTCAAATTTTTACTAAAAACATTTAGATTTAAAACATTTGGTAAATGATTTATTGTTTCATCTTGAGATTTTTTTTGGGATAAAGGCCTAGCAACTTTATTCTTGAATAATCATAATGGTTTAAAAACTCGAGAAACTTTGAAAATGTCAGTCTTGTTTGAATTGAAAATAACATTTTCAATGAAAATTAAGTTTAATTTAAAATATAAAAAAACATGAATGCATTTTTTTATTTAATCTTATATGTAAATATACAAAGACTTCATGACCAATAAACCAACCTTCTCAACATGGGGTGGTACATAATACATGTACATTGTTGGATTACCATTGAGTTAAATTTGTTTGGGAGGCACACATTTCAATAAACATGATAAGTTGATACCTGCTTAAGGGTTAAAATGCCTTCTCAAACTAAACTTTATAAAATTATTCAAACAATATGTGGAAACTTTCACACATTATAGGTTTTACATGAATCATAAACCATAGTTAATAAATACATTTTAATGTGATGAATTGAAATGCATGTGATTTCATGAGTGTGAAAATACATTTCAAAGTTGAATAATGAAAAAAAATTAGATGAATTTATCTTAGGTTAACATGAATCAATGTGTTTTTTCTAACTTTTTAAAAAGATTATGTAGGTGGAGGGGGTGGAAGAAGGGTTCAGT
>Ga0209611_10004472_pt1 | contig 23893 bp, 10 predicted proteins | sample S1TSphgellanicum_3_FD_187693 | JGI IMG/M metagenome (GOLD analysis project Ga0209611, IMG submission 187693) | Host-associated microbial communities from peat moss isolated from Minnesota, USA - S1T2_Fc - Sphagnum magellanicum MG (SPAdes) (version 2) | ecosystem: Host-associated > Plants > Peat...
AAAAATCGCCATATTTCAAGGAAGAAAGTTATGTACTCGCCAAGACTTTTTGGGAGAGTTGGGGCGGATTTTTAGCTTTCTTATTTTGAAATGGCGCCATATTTAGATAATAGGATCGAGTGGTTTTCATGAACATGTAATGTAATAGGATTCTTAGCTTTTCTACTTCTTTATTTGTGTTGTAGCCAAATTTGGCTAAATCCTCTTGTGGCTAAACACTGGGTCCAATGCTAGGTAGCACCAAGTTTTTCAACCCCACTCACACAAAACCTGAATTTCTTATATGAAAATCCATTCATTTGATTATGTGTGTTTATATATAGAAAAAAAAATAAAAAATTTTACTTTCAATTTTCTCCTGTAACATCACTAAGAACCATCCCAAATAGGATTTGCCATTAATTGGCAACATGTTTATAAAAAAACTATTCAAAACCATAGGAAACTAGCGAAACAATTATCGCAAAATTAAAACTCGTGTCCAAATGTGGCAATTGTTTTTGACAATAAAATAAAATAAAATAAAATCTTGATAATTTGATGATTTTTCAAAAAGGGAATTTGCAACAAAATTTTTATTTTTATTTTTTGAGGTCATAAAAATTGCCAAAAAAATTTACCACCAAAACAAACTACTAGGTGAGCCTCGATGCAATATATACATTCATATTATTGTATTCATAGTAGTTGTAGTAGTGGGGTGAGGCTAGGCCGGGCCATATGTACTTAAAATTTTGTTGCATTGTAGTGTGATGAGGACGGGGGCCATAGGTACTTTACATAAATTATGTTGCATTTGTATTGTGTTGGGGCCGTTCATACTTCAATAAATTGTTGCATTGTCATGTTATTGTTTTGGGTTCATACATACTTTCGTACACCAAAAGATCGAAAAGAAGAAGAAAAGGGAGACATGCAATTGGCCACCAACTAAGTTTAAGTGGCCGACTCTTCACTTTCTAAGGCCTAGCTCGAGGTGCCCTTGTGCTATAGAGATATGGTCACTTACTTAATTGCTATAACAAATGCACATTGCAACCAAGGGTTTTTTTTAAAACCAATTTTGTGATATTGAAAATTAGGCGAATTTTTCCCCCAAAAAGGAAAACTAATTGAACTTACACTAGGTTTTTATTTATTTATTTTTTAAATCAAAATTTCCCCAATTGTTTTGTTGAAAAAATGACAAAATATGTCAAGAAAATAAACATCAGTTAGGACATAGGTGCCCAAACATGTCCAAAGATTGACCCTAGGTGGGATAGAGAGGTTAATTGATGAACACTTCAAAGGCAACCATAGTCGCAAAGCTCACTAAGCCACAAGTCTATTTGTACAAAGACTTAAGGTTAGTTCACACCTAGGGTTAATGTACCTTAGGGTTAAATTGTATAAAAGTGATAGGACTTTATTCCACCCATGTTCACACTTCACATCTACTCGTAATTACTAATGATCAATAGTTATCCATTACTTTTGTTCACATGTATGTAAGGATTAGGTTCAATTTTGTAATATTGAGAATTTGGTAAAATTTTCTCATATGATAGGAAAATTAATCAAATTTGCACTTTAAAAACACAACTTTCTAAAAAGAAATTTCAGGTTTTTTTTCCAAAAAATGACAAATTTAGTTGAAGAAAAAAAAATCATTGATAGAGGGGTATATGGTAATTGAACAAATTACTAATAAACTATTGTTGTTCACAATAATAGCTATGATCCTTATTCAAGGAGATTGATGATGATAATGAAGTTGAAGTAAATTTTTGCTGCAAACCTCTAATGAGAATCACTCTAGTCTTCAAATGATAAATTACCTTTGTTCATAGGTGCTAATAATAGGGGCAACTTGTGAATCTATAAATGAAACAAGGTTATTTGATTTTGTTTGTTTGTTGCAATGTTAAGATTTCTAAAATTATGGAGTCTCTTGACATGCTCTTTGATATTATTGGAAAGCCCTTGATGAGGAAGGGTGCATTGAGTTGGTTTTATAATGTGTCGACATACAATCAAAAAGTTTTTGAATATTGAATTTTTAAAGTAAAATTTTAATTAAATAAAAGCTAAAATTTTAGTGGAATTTGGGTGTGTTCTTGGTAATGTTGGAAAGCTCTTAGTTATTAAGATTCAGTGAAAGTGAGTTGCAAAATTTTAGATCTAATGTGAAGGATAGTAGTAAGCTTTGAATAATTTTTGTCATTGGAAATTTAATCCAATAAAAAAAAAATTCGAAAAAAAATTTAGTTGGGTAACCAATTCACATTTGAGCCAATGACATGTGTTAAACTAGTTTGAATTTATTTTATCGCCTTGTAATTATCATGCTAAATATCTCCTAGTGATAATAGGTGAAGTTTTAATATGCCACATCAAAATTACTTCATTTCAGCTATTTATCAATGAATGCTTATGTGAATAGAAATATGTTACCATAATGTTACAAACATGTTATTCCAAAGTGCGAAAATATAAGTTATGCAATGCCAAAACATGGTTTTCAAACCTTGTTGTCACCCCCGGCCCCCCCCCCCAATTGTACATGGAGTCCTTTAGTCACTTCAAGTTGTGGGTAACATTAAAGTTGCAATGTCAATTACAGTGCTTGCGTAGAAAACTAGACAATCTAACATGGCCTCATAGTCATGGGAATCCACCTTTCAAAACAATAATGTCCATGTGTTAGATTTGATTTGGCCATAAAAGCAATTATGATTTTTTTAAAATACTAAATAATAGTGGGCTGAATAACTAAACATGAGTCTCCCATGATATTTGTTATTGTCAATTTTGTGTCAATTTTATATTTAATCCACATACATTTTTCATTCATGAAAAAAATTCATTAAATTTAAGACAAAATTTTCTCTTCTCTTTTGCCAAATCAAAAATCTGAACCTACTTGGAATGAGCTTCACTATGACAAATGTGCAAACAAGCAATAACATTATCAATGAAAGAGGGTTTGGAGCAATAATTGTTCAAAGAAAGTAAAAGCAAATTTTTCATCACCATGAATTGATCATTGAACATGATGGGTGTGAGTGATAAGATATGTACAAGAAAACTAGGAGAGTAGTTAAAAGCACAAGAGTAAAAACTACAAAGCATGAATGCTCTTTGCAAAGGCCGTAAAATCACATTAACACAATACAACTTATTGGGCAATTTGGGTTTCAAGCAACAAAATTCAAAGTCAATTTCATAGGAATGATGTGTAAGGAAGGTGTAATGACCCATTACTCAAAGGTGCATGATGGCAATGGCAATGGGAATATTGTGTTCCAACAACTTGCAACACCTAATTGCCATCACTAGAAGGTAGTTTTTGTTTTCTCTTTAAGGTATTGTGTTCACATGGGCATTAAATGTCCCACCTCTTTAATGACTTCCCCACCACCATGGAGCCATCAAATGTGGTGAAGCAAAGTGTTATTAGGATCCTTGGCTACACCCCTTCCTTGTGACCTTCTTTAGTACATGTGTTGATTATACCTCCAATAATTTCTCCTTTACCAATGCACATGAATGTGTATATTGTCTCTTTAAAGTTTGCCCTTTTGTCATGGAAATGAAAAGTCATGAACCTAACCTTGGACACACAAACAAACATTCCTTCCCCATGATGAATGAGTCTTGAAATCACACAAAAACTTAGGCTCAACCACACAAGACCTTGACATTAAGAAACTAAAAGAAATGCAAGTTCAAGAAGGAAATTCACATAGGCTTTGTGACAAATGTATGAAACTCGTTATGAGTCCATGGCGAGAAAATTCTTTAAAACACCACAAAAAGAAATGTAATCCCTTTGATGAATCCCATAATTACTCCAAAGTTATAGAGACAATAGCACAATTTGGAAATGCAAATATTTGGTTGCTCAACACATTTCTTATACCATGGGAAAGGTTTTGACCCATAATGGCTGGATATTGAAAAATAATCCAGGTATCTGGCCAAGTTTAAGGTCAAGGTATTGAGAAGTTGAGGAGGTTATTCTTTGTATATTTTATGAAGGGGATTTTTTAATGTAACCTACCCTAGAGACTTGTGTTTAATGTAAATATGTTATTTATCAAAATTAATGTCTCTTCAATTGGTTGCAATCACTTGAGTTGGGACTTTGAATTTTGGACATTGCCTTTGATAATAGGTTAATACCCTAGTACCTTGGACAATTTGACATTAATTATATTATTCTCAGAATTGTTCAAATTTTCAAAAATTATTTCTTCCAAATCAAAAAATATTGTGAAAGATAATAATGAATATTTATGAATATTCCATTTGTTGAAATGAAAATTTCAATATTAATTAATTATTTGACGGACATGTGTTGGAATGGCCAAGGTACTATCGTATCTACTATTGCCACCTATATCTACATATGAAGCAACGTAGTTTGTTTTGTTTGTCACACGAGATCTCCAAAATCACAGTGTTTCATGCCACTCTTGTTATCTTCAGGAAGCTCTCAATGAGGAAGGGTGCACAACTTGGTTCAAGACTCTTTGGAGCTACGGTGTGGAAGCTATTGATCATTGAAGCATTTTATCAAGGAAATTAAATAAAATTGAACCTGAACTTTATTAGAATTTGGGGGCATTCTTGGTGTTTTTGGAAAGCCCTAAGCAAGTCAAATTTAATAGAGTTTATTTCACAATTTTCAGAGCTAAGGTGTGAAAGATATTGATTTTTGAGTGGATTTAATTGCTGGGAATTCAAACAAATTGCAAAAATAGGGTTTAGAAAGGAAAAATCAGTTGAGTCCTCAATCTGTTCACATTGCTGAATTTAAACATTTTCAACTCTGAAAATGTGAAAAATAAAAAATGTGTTCACACTTGGGCCAAATCAACAAGCCACACTAGTTGTCATAATGGGAAGAGCATGTCACCAAAGCCCCTAAACAATTACCACGGGACAAATTTAAAAAATACATTTATAAATCAAATATGGACACAAAACTAGCAATCATTGCCTCACAAAAATTTACTTAAACCTTAAAACCTACATTGACATCATATTTAGCAATTCTCAATTAGGTTTTATAAAAAATTGACCCTTTTCCATAATGGGTGGGGATAAGGTGGTTCACAAGCAAAATATTCCAAATTTTGACCCTTATGCATATTAGGCAAGTATAACCAAAATAAATACATGAAAAAATTGATAATCACAAGTATTTTTTAGATATAGAAATTGATACCAAGCAAATCCATTAATTTTTCAAATTTTTGATTATTTGATACCCTATTTGACATAGATATATTATAACAATAATAATAATTATTATTTTCACAAGGACCTTGCGAAATCAAGTATTTAGAAAAAAAAATCTTTCACACCTTTGTCAAGATTCATGTTGGCTGAGTCTTTTTTTTGCTAAAGGAATTGTATGTCACAAATGGATGAAAATGCACAAAGTAATGTAACATTAAGAACACAAGACAAAATGTGTTCCAAATGAGGTTACGGATTCACTTTCAAAGAATCCAAACTTGGAACAACTTTGATGCAAAAGCCTAGAAAATTTTATAAACAAAAAAATGCAAGGGTATTAGTTTCTTTTACAAGGGTTTAGTCAATTATGGCAATTCAATGATTATCATGAAGTTGATATCTAACAATTGAATCCATATTCATGATCAATAATTGTAATATGATGGTCAAGGGATTCTCATTAACAAAGTAAAATGCATTTATGCCTTTTAAATATATAAATGTATTGAAGAAGACTTTAAAAGTGCAATTGGTGTCCACATGGTTTCCATCGATGTTGTGTGGGTATATCTCTTACTTGAATATACCCATTGGGTATAGATAGGATCTATTATTTATCTTAACATATTTTCTTAAAATCAATATATTTTAATGAAGCATATACTCCAAGGTACATAAATTTGAAATATATATATATCCTATTCATAATCCTGGACATATATAAAAATATATACCCAAGGATACTTGCACAACCCTAGTTTCCACTTCCAAAAATATCTAACAATATTTCCCAATGCTTTTTATTTCTCCCTCACATTTTAATTTTAATTTTTTTTATAAAACATTTTAAGTGACATATTCTAACCTTTTATACTAGAATTATGAGCATTGTTTGCAATGGCCATAAAACAGGCTACTAGATGGACATAAAGGCTTTGTATCAAAAATGGTGAACAAAGAAATCACCAAACTGCATGAAAGGTGAAGGTGTCCCTAATATAATTTCACATAGCTAATGAAACCATTGACCTTTCTTTAGATGGAAGATACAAGATACTATTGAATCCTTAACCTTGGGCATGAATGTTCAAAAACTCCCATAATCAAAACATCATATCTTGATATATCCCAAGAAGGTTTAATTGCATGCATGAGACCTAAATCAAAACATAGGCCAAACATACATAGTGCCAATGTAAGTTTAACTTGAACAACAAGGGTTTTACAAAGAATAAGGTGAGGGAAAACCTCAACACTTGGCACAAGTTTGAGATCAATGCATGAAATAATTAAAGTTGGTGACAAAGATCCCCAAACATCATCATAAATGGAGTTGGAATCCCCACTAAAAAGAATATTGTCATGGAATCTTAAATGTTAGAATGCATGATTTGGAACGGCAAACCATCTTTAAATTAAAAAACCTTGGTGGTGTTGGATAATAATTGATTCAATTTTTTTAAAATGGAGTTACGAGGCCTTATATAAAATCTCCTTGCCTCAAAATTACTTTTCCTTAGTTCAACATCAATTTAAAGTATGATCTTATGTTATTTAACTTTGTTCATTTTGTTTCAAGTTATTAATCTTTGCATGGGTTGAATTAAATTTTGTCTAATTATTTTTCTTGCACATTTCATACCCTTGTTTTAAATTATGTAATTGGACTTTGGTTTGGGCCCATTTTTATTTGACCTAATTTGTGTGCACATTGGAAATTCCTTGGTCATCATAGTTTTTATGCCCATGATGGTGAGCTTAGAAGGCACATTGATGTTACAACATTCAATTTACTATCCTCTAATTTTGTGCCTCCCATAAAACCACCCCATTATGTTCCCCATTGGATTGGTTGGAACATAATTGACCATATTTGTTAGTTTGGCATTCAATCTTATTATTGCCTTAAAATGTTATGTGTTATGTATTATTAGGTCATGAGATGGGACAATATGACACAGAGAACCAAGGGGTAAGCTACATTAAATTTTAACAAGACATTGATAATATTTACAAGATAATTAATTTTTTTCATATACAAGCTTTGGCAACAAGTTTATTTATTTGATCTTTTTTTTTTAAAATTTATAAATGTGGCCCTCTTGGCCAAAAACACTTTCATCAAAGTTGTGCAATGGAAAACTCATAAGTTGGTGCTACCTTTGATTTTCTCCAACATTATGGTTCTACACCATCCTTACTCTTCAAGCTGGCCATCTCAATTCAAATGATTATTTTCCTCTTTTTGGGCAAGATTTTGAACTTAATCAACATTTGGAACATCTAAAATATTTGATTTCTTCAAATATAATATCAACCAAAAGCATTTTTTAAACCAATTTGTTTTAGTATGGTTTTCAAGCACTTACATGGAGCTTCTAGCTTGAAAGATCCCCCAATAATTACCCCCACATTTCATGCGGTCATATTTGTCATCAAATTTGCACATCTGCCCATCTAATTAATTCAAAGATGAATAAGTACCCCAAGTTTATTGCCAACAAAGTTGCATGTCATGAATCCATTTTAACAAATGTATTCTTCACTTTCATCTTGGTTAAACGTTTTAATATCTTAATATGATGAATGTGTTCAATCTCATGTTTAAAGGTTTTATTTGATGATTGTAAATAGTTCAAAATGACATAATTTAATTCATCACATTTATTTCAAAATATTTGTAATATATTATAGTCACCATAAATGTGGAAGATATGTCGGAATATCATTCCGTACATCATGGGCATTTTGCAAAAATGGCCCTTAGATTGTTTGTTTTAATTCATTGTAAGGTCCCTTCATGTGTACCTGAAAATATTCTTAGCAACAATAGGACTATTAATCCAATCTGCCAAGATCGTTACACACGGTCATCATCATCAAACTCTCTCATTGATTTTATTCCACTTACTATGTTTTGGACTGTCATTTCAAACAATATTGAAATTGAGATATCATCATCATGTTTTTAAGAATCTTAGACCATCTCAAGCAGTGCTCAGAATGTGAGCCTGCAAAAAAATTCTCACATCCAAGTTTTAGTTGTTTATATTTTTCCAACCCCACCCATAAAACTAAAACTGGGATTGCAAATAGGTGGGAGATTACTAATAGCAACCCAGCTGGACCAATCAAACTATCTAGCCAATCAATAGCAGGTGTAATTAGGCTGTGCCTCGGTAAACCATGCGAAAAATGCTGGGCCAAAAACATTTTGCTAAGCCAAACTGGCATGTTTTGACTTTTCTGAATCCAATTTTAACTTGCCTTATGTGAAAAATGAGTGCAAGATTAATGTTGTAATGCTGGAAATGTGATCATCCTTTCATTTAATCTCATGAAATATGAAAGAGATAAAAAGAGGATTGTAAACATGCAATTCGCCTTGCAACACAAGTTCCTACCCATTAACAACCAAATTCACTTTGACTCGTCATCAAGCTCAAATTTGCTAGAGTACAATGCACCTTATGAGAGATGGATGTGACTCACACCGTCCCCCTCGCACATTATGAATAATAAATATAACATCCATGCCAAATGGTTGGATGTGCAACTCACATCAAGTATATAGAAAACACACTTGCCAAATGTGGGGGACATACAATGATAAGTGTCCATTGAATGCAACACTCGTGTCATTAAATAAATTAAAATAATCTCTCATATTATTATATTGTCCAATTTCTGGCTAATGTTTCATGTTTATGGGTTGGGTATGGGGGAATAATTAACAGCATAAATTGCATGTAATAAACTCTCGTAGAAGTGTAAATAGTGGGTGTGGGTGGAGATCTTAGTATAAAATGGAGACTATAAAATGAGAGATTATTTAAATGTCACCACCTGGGCCAATCGTTATGGTCGACCAATCAAAAGAAATTATTGGTCCCCTTGGAGGGCATATCATAATACCTTTACCATTCCAATAATAATTAAATTTTTATTGGATGTTGATTCAGTAAATGTTGATTTTTTTCCAAAATTAGCCACCCACAATGGTGAAAGTTCTCAAAATTATATTGCTACCTAGGTTACATGGCCATTTTGTTTATTGTGTTTAGATGTCTGAAGTGAGATTCACATTATTTTATTTTACTGCTATATTTCATCCACAACAGCAACTTCACCCACAACAATGCTATATTTAGTTCCGATATGTATCTAGAAACATAGCAAAGAAAGACTAAAACATTGTGCTTCATATCCAGTTCGCTAGCAGATTTGGCTAAATCTTCCTAGAAATGGTCGCCACATTTTTTACATCTTCCTATCAATGATGTTTCAGAGGATTGAATACCACTTTCACTGCATTAAAAAATTCCTAACAAAAAAAAAATCCATACAAGATGACAGCCTCTAACAAATCTTTTGCCTCATGATTAATTCAGTTATAATGTACAAGTCACAATTTGCATGGTTGCAAAGGGAGCAAAGCTTTAGGGGAATTGTTGTTGTTGGAGAAAAAGAACTGTTATAGGAGTCAAAGAACTGCATCATACACAGAAAGAATCACAGCTTGCACAACAGTACATTATCATGGAAGCTGACAGAAAGGACACAATAGAGTTATCCATAAAGTCCCATGACTAGGGGGTGAGAACGATCAGTTTCGGCATAATAAGGCATCAAATGCATAACTAGGAATGAAAATTTTACAAAACAAAATAACTAGGACACAGACTAGTTTTTCTAGCAAATTTGATCGTAAGCTGAGTTTCATCCTGCCTTTCCTTTTTCCTGAGAGCCTCCACTGCTACTACATATGTTTTCTCTACTCCTACCTGTACAACTACTAGAATTAGTCTCGAACCTTGTGCATTAAATGCTCCGTTTCAGCTATGACAGCATTTCATACTGAGATTTAATAAAATTTCCTTACTTTGCCCTGAGACCACTGAAAGATGGAATAGGGGCTGAAAGCAGGCCCAAAGAGAAGGGGAAGAGATGGTGACTTTATAGAGATAACTCTAATATATGTCATCAATAGGTAGGTATTGGAAGAAAGAATCTTGTGAGAATTGCATTGCAGCTGCCATGTTTTATATCAGAGAAAAATTGAATGTCCAAATCACTGCAGTATCCTCTCCTAGGTCAGGGGTGGCAGATTATATCATTTTCTTGATTACATTATATGACATAATCTTCCAGTGATGATTATACATTCATAATATTGACCAAAACTCTGTGTTGAACATGAATTTTCTTTTAAATTATTAAAATTTGCCACCCCCAGACTTTAATGTCATGGAATGGAATGGTTTCACCCTTGCCAATTATGGATTATGTTGGGTGGTGCCTCACCTAGCTTGCCCCAATGGGCTTGCCGTGCACATTACCCAACAATACAAATTATTTTTGTTTTCTCAGAGAAATGGTGTTCTGATTAAAGTTTATGAAGAATACAAAACATTAAAGTTTGATTCTTTCATAGGAAGATAAACTTCATTGGTGTAGTTAATTGAGATGTATGTTGCAGAAAGATTGAAGTTTCCCATCCCAACTATGGTTAATGGAAGATGGATGAGATGGATGTGGCCACTAGTGCACACAAATAAAAATAAAATTCAAGGACTTTGATAGCAAAGTAATTTGATCTTAGTGCAAAATATTCAATTTTTTAAAAAAAGTTCTTGAACTAAGTATTTCATAACAATGTAAAAATTATTTCTCCCCATGGATTCAAAGCCACCATAGCCTCCCACAACACTTGATGATGATACATAACACCTTCAAAGAAAATTGCTAATTCAATTTGGAGGGTACCTTATATCCATGAATACCACTCTTAAAAATGAGAGGTGATATTACACCTACTCCATAAAAGTGAGAGGAAAATCATGCCTACTTATAGGTCTAAGATCCCTCCCACTCTCAAGAAGGAGTAGGTGTAAGAGAAGCTACCTCATCTTACTCCTTGGGATCCGCATATTTTTAGGTTCATGATTATTTGCCTTGTGCTTTATGATGCATTTTCAACATGTAAGGCTATTATTTCCTTTAGGAGGTGAAATTTTTTTCAGTTTTATAATGGGAGCAAAATGCATGCCCAAACCTACTTAGGTTTAAACCCCCAAACCCTTAAAACACTTTTCACTACTTGTAGAGTGATTTGTTGAGTTGGTGAACACCTACCATAGGGGTGGGTTATGTTAAGTTAAATTCAATGTGATTAAACGATTAAAAATTGAAACCACAACCATTTGCAAAGCAATTATGTGATAAGCATGCCTATTATGAATCCCAACCACATGAACTATTATTGACTTGTGGTTAAGTTAGAGAGGTGAATATGTTGTGGGATGGTAGGAACACAATCACAACAAGAATAAAAAACATAAGTGAAAACAAACAAACAAAATTCCAAATTTCACTTGGAACAGAATGACACCTTCCCCCCACAAAATGAATTGAAAGGTGATAAATTGTTCCCAAGTAATTGGAGAACTACTTATGTTTGTAAGGGTCATTTGTGCAAAATGGGAAATAAAATATAAAATCCATAAGATGGATTTTTTCTAATAATTTTTTTGGCATTTACATGAAAATATTAGGCATACATTAAAAAATGCATATTCTTACAATTTTTTTAAAACAAATATCACCCAATGAAGGTGCATAATAATAAAAAAAGTGTGGGGTGATTGTGGACCATATAAATTACATGGCATTTTACAACTCTGGTAATGTAGGTAGTGTAGCACCAAGGTGACAATTTGGTGACTCGTAACTTCTAATAGTGTAAATTGATGTCAATAATGGAATGCCATAATGGTTAAAGCAAGTTTTCATTTGATACCTTTCATGTTTCTTTTTATCACAACCTATTCTCCCAATAAAATCGTTTGAATATACCTTTTTTTATTGAAGTCAAGCAATATCCATTGAACCATAAAACAAATTAAGCCAAATTGGATAATATTCATCTAGAATTTGGCTTTCGTCTAGCATACTAACATATTTGGTGAGATGTTTTAAAATGTACATCATATATCTATATATAATTTTTTTTAAATGAAAGTTGGCATGGATTGCAATATTTTTTCCCATCTCCTTTTCATGCATGGCTATTGGTCTTTTCTTTTGAAAATACAAAACTAATCAAATTTGAATTTGACCTAATGGGATGCATTGTGATAGTGCAACCTCTAAACAAGTGGTGTTAGAACTTTATCAAGCATTTAACTAGTATTCTTTTGTGAATAAGTAAACTTTACTAGGTTTAATCTTGCCTTTTCATTCATGGCCTTATGATTCTTTCCCTTTTCAAGTACTAATACAAACATATTTGGAATTCAATATGAGTGGGATGTATGAAATCAAACTACTTTGAATTTTGATGATTGTGTAAATAATATAGTGACAACTTTGCATTTTAAATTATTGGGACCCTCTATATCCTTAAGTTGATAGGAATGTGTGACTTAGCTCAAGTGGATGCACAAAGGATGGAAGATTAAACAACTACAATTCAAAACAATTATGGTATGGGTAAGCGTCAAAGATAATAGCATTGATGATTGAACAAATGTTTAAGTGTATCTTCAAAAAACAAATCAATACTAATATGGTTTTTGGAATATTTAATTTTGTATCATCCAATTTAATGGTTGAAATCTTTGTCTAATATGTTTAAAGATATCTTGATGTTTGGTGATTATTGATTAGTAATTTGAAAATATATACCTATTTTTTTGTTAAGTGTTTGAACTCATTCCCCGATATAGTTACCAAAGGTCTTACACATATGCAATTAAATTAATAACCCATCATCAATTGTAGCAAATACACATGTTACAAATAGTCATATTATCCTAACTTCAATTTGCTATACCAACTTGGAAGGAAGGATTTTACCTTCATTTTGTCCAAACCAATGTCAGTTTGATATCATGAAAAAGTTAGTTATCAATTCGAGTATAAGCTGCCTGTTTGGAAGATTTTAGATTTTAAAGAAAGACCAATATCCTAAGTACCCATGTATTGTATTTCAAAAAGGCTTTTCAAAATCGTAATAGTTAGTGATTAGGGTTCACAACTTCTTGGCCTCTTCTCACAAGGTTGTTGAGGGTTAATGAGTGCCTCCTTGAGCACCAGAGGCGAAATATATGCACTCTAGATTGAACCATTTTTTTTTGTTGCTTGTAATGTTTCACGTTTTATTACAAGTTAAATTCTTGTCTATAATTTCATTGTATTTGGGAAGAAAACATGCACAAGTCGAGGTTTTTTTTCAATTCTTTTGTTGTAGCATTAGTGGTGAACATTTCTTTGAAGAAAGAAGATATATAGAACACTGAATGATGACATGTCCATGGGAAGTGTCCATAGGCTTCTTGTTATTCTTTGGCAACCTATTTAGAACTTCAATCTAAATTGATGGATTTTCCTAACAAATGATCCAACACAATCCCTACTTTTTCTTGGGGATTGTTGTGGCATGAAAATTCAACAAAAAACCAAATATTGGTACAAGTACATTGCAAATTCAAAATATCCAAGTACCAAGCTCCAGAGTTCATCTTTGGTTAGTGTAAACATCATCATACCATTGTTGATATCTAGCTTGCAAATTCATATAGATAATAATTGGTACCATACCAAATTGGTACCCAAAAATCTATGAATTTCAATATTCGAAAACCCCTACCTAACATCACAATTTTTTTATAAAAAACAGCCAAGAGCTCCTTCTAGTATTTGGAAAACACCATACTAGACACAATTCCAAAACAATGTTGGGCAGTTCTCACCTTTTTTAGACAACAACTTGAGCCAGTTCTTACAAAGATTTAGGAGAATCGACTTGGTTCTCGAAATATTATCTTTAAAAATTTAATGTTCATCCAATTTTCAAAAACCCCCAAAAAAAGGGACTTTCTAGTTTTCAATTAGTCTTGTTCTCATTGATGAGAAAACATTTGGGTATCATGCTAGTTTTCGAAGTTAAGGATTTTGAACGAAAAGACCTCCTAGAAGGAGACAATAATCTTAATTACTAAACCACAAGCTATCATGGATATGAGAACCATATGGAACATTTAATTTAAAGTTTACACACATTGATGATTTTAACTTTTAAGCCATCAACATGTTCAAGTTATTCACACATGAAAGCCTAAAAACTTGGGTGGTTCGCATGTCATTTTTTTATACTTGCCCAACACTAGTCCAAATATGTATACTTGTGCCCAATTCTTATCCAATGTTAGAAAATTTGAAACAACACAACCAACACCAAATTAAGGTAAAAGCACAAAAAACTATGAATGGACCTTGAACAATGCCCTATAATGGCCTCCCATAACCATTCAAATATGCTTTGAAATGCATGATCAATAAATAGCTCTTAATTTAAAGTTATTTTCAAAGTGGTTTAAGATTACGATCCAACCCATTTCAAATACTTTCAAATTTAGCCCATTCCATGGCTTAGTTTGGGCACATATGGCCTAGGTTTTAGGATCCTTTGTTTGATCATATTAAAAGTCCTCTTATGAAAATTTGAGATGCTACATCCACCACTCACCATTCATAGGGGAACAACCTATTCACAATACAAGGTGCCCTATTGGCACAATTCTTTACAAATTCATATATAGTTGGAAAAAAAAATATCAGCTTCAACTTGAGTTGAGTTTTAAAGCCTCTTTGTCTTCTAGGGGAAAATGAGTGTAAAAATAAATATTTATTGAGTAAATCTGAGCTAAAATAGACAAATAAATCAGATTTACTCAAAATGCTTATTATGACAATTTTGGATGCTTCTACCTCAGTCATAGAAGAATTAGGGTTAGGTTTATGAGGAGGTGAGGAATGCAAGAAACAAGGTAATGCTGAAACCCAACTAGAAATTTCTAGTCAACTTGTGTGGAAGGAAATTTGGCAGGTTTCTAAAGAGCAACATTGGCAGCTAACTTCCCTTGTTCAGGCCCACTCAAGTTTAAGTATGAATTGAAAAAAGTCTGTAAGTTTCTCAGACACAAGTCTTATGACAATTTTTTTTTTATAATAATGATCTTGTCTTTAAAAAATAAATGAATGGCTATTTATAAACTAATTAATTGGATTCCAATTAATTAATAGCCATTAACATTAATAAATTCCAATTAATGGCTACAATGCATACCCATCATTACTATTTGCTTTCTTCTCTCTCTCTCTCTCTCTCTCTCTCCTTAGTTTAGTCTGAATTATTGGATCCCTTTTGGTACAATTCTTTAATTTGTAATTCTTGATAAATGGATTGCCTAGGTTACTGGAGACCTCTTTTTTTGAAGGGGGATTTTAATGGGTGTTTTTCTTTTTTTTAATTTTTTTATGTGTGCAACGAGTCACTTTGATTGGTTCATCACAAATAATTACTTGGAACATTATATACATTGGCCTGGCTATTGGACTTTACTAGGTATGTAATAATCGATACTTAGTCATGAGAACAATTAATAAAATCTGAACTATTTTTTTTTTCCCCTCTAATAAGAGGCATGCATGAAGGAGGTGATGAGACTTGTGTAGCTGCTACCCTACCAAGAATGAATGTATGTGCCTGCCTCATATTGCACTGATCATCTGAAGCTGCAAATTGTAATACGCGGAGTAGTAACCTGCTGGGGCAGCTTCCACACACGTCTGTTGAATACTTGATTGACTTTGATAATTTTCTATTTCGACAAGTAGATCTATCTATGAAGGAAGGTAGTTTGTTTTGTTTTGTATTGTAGTTATGAGATCCTCCGAACTGGGATGCTTCAGATCATGTTCTTGGTGTCTTTGGAAAGCTCTCGATGAGAAGGGGTGCATGGGCTTGGTTCCATGGTGTTTGGACTTGTGGTGCAAAAGTTCTTGAATATTGAATTATTTCTTCACTGAAAATTAAATTAAATTGTAGCTTAAAATTTCAGAGGAATTGGAACGTGCAATTTGGTGTTGTTGGAAAGATCTTGATGAGCAGGATTTGATGGAATTTATTTGGTAAGATTTGGATTCAGAATGGGGGAGATATTGATTTTAAAGTGATTTCTGTCGCTGAAATTTCGAATAAATTCCCAAAAACCAAGTTTTGGAAGGAAAAATCAGTTGAGGACGTCGTAACACTTGGGCCAACGGCACAGGCCACACACTAATTATTCTTGAAGATTCAATATTTTCCTTCACAAATTTTAGCTATTTGAAAAACATATTTTACTTGAAGATTTCAACATTTCTAAAAATAATATAATTAATGTCAAAACTGTCAAGGTAGTAGTGCCGTAAGTAAGATGGAACTACTATTTAGTCTTTGTTGGCCTTACCTACCAAGAAGACAAGGATATTGTGTTTAGATTCATTATAGAGTATAGTAGCTTAATGGACTTTGGCCCCTAGGTAATAATAATAGGTCTATCTACTTTTATATGAGGATTTTTGAAAGATGATATTTTGGCTTGTGTTGAAACTTGAGATTTAGTTATAGAGTTATGTTATCTTGAAGGATTTGGTTTCTTTTAGAGGGTTTTTTTTGAAGATTACATTTTTGCATGGTGTAATATTTGAATTTCCATCATAATTCTACTTCCGCCGTAAGACACTTTTTAATGTCAATGGCAAGGCCACAGTGTGACACACCCCTTGTTACTCTCCCTTCTAATAACTAATTCTCATACGGAATCGGCCATTCAGCTACAGGTGCTGATTCTGTAAACCTAACGGCTGTTAATGCCAGGGAGTGTGGGCAGGGTTGGCGGGTTGTTAGTAGGTAGGTAGTAAAGACAGCCCAAACTAGGCCTTGGGTAGTTCCTGGCACCTATACTGGTACCATGGTAAAAATCCTTTAATTTGTTTTTAGGGTTGTGTCTAACCATGGTAAATATCTCACCCTAAGGCTAAACCAGGGAATTTGAGTCCAAATTTAGCATGTCCTGGGTTGAATATGGTCACTAAATAGCTTCACTCTACTAAAAGATGAAGGAACCAGTGGAGGTGCTAGTTCACCCTGGCCCCTACTAGCTAGTATTCACCCATTTTTTTACCTATGTACCTATATATATAAAGGTATGTTCACATTTGGTGTTAGGAACTCTAGTGTTAAGTTCCCTAACACCATGCTAACCATTTAGAAAGTAAACTTAGTTATCATGCAAATTTTATGTTAGGCTAACATTCACTTAACATTAAGCTACCACCCATTTAGGCTAATATCAGGTGACAACTAGGATGCCACCTAGATTTCCATCTAACACTGACTTAACATGAAGTGTGAATGCACTTGTTTCTTACACAATGGGTCACCAAGGTGGAACCAGATATTAACTCAGTTGACGTTCATCCACAACTGAGTCATAATAGTGATGGGTGCTATTCACTCTGGCCCATAACATGCGCTGCAAAACATTCCACTTCAAGAAAAGAAAACATACCGTGGTACCTTTACCATTTCAACAACATACAATTGAATAATAATTTAAATTTGACTTCGGCTTCAGTTTTAAATCACTGTTGGAAGATTTGCAACTCAAATATTCATTGTTAAACTTTTTAATTTATTAAAATCTCAGCACAAATAATGAATAATTTTTCAAAAATTCGACAAAATGAAAAATAATTTAATTTATGCTGAAATGGTAAAGGTACTACGGTAACATTAACATGTCCATCATTGAACACAAACCCACAATCAAACATCTAGATATTCACATATTCCTCATTGGCTTGTTTGATCTCTCACTTCAAGAAAGAAAATGGGTGAAAAAACTAGCCTTTTCCATCCTGAGAGACTTATCACCAATGTTTTTCTTCCCTTTTTTCCAATTTTTTGATATCAAAAAAATTGGCGAATTTTCCCAAAACATTAGCTAAATTAGTCCAAATTACACTCCGAAAAACTTTTCCAAAATAGCAAATCAAGAAATCAAAATAGCCAAAAAATTGTCAAGAGAAAATCACTGCTCGTGTCTCTTGCTTGAACTGACATGTTCAGGCTCCAACCATCTCTAAGTATTGACAATCTAAGAATTCTTACATTACCCAAACACACTCAAATTAAAAGCCTGATTTCATGTTATTTTGAAGTTGATCATGTGTAATTTTATCTATGGCTTTTGCACAGAACCCAATTTGAGCAAGAAATGAGAAAAGATATGACAGTATTGATCAGATGGGTCCCAAAGAACCCCCACCCTAAACCCTGAACCTGTCCACACACTCAGGCACTATACCCAAGATGGGTCAGAAAATCTCACACTAGAGTTGAAAGCATGGCATTGTCATACTTACGCAGTGCTCCTCACACCCCCACATATTCTTATTCACACATGTATGAACTTATTCTTCTTTGGGGGACTTGCTCACCAACCCCATTTGGCTTGAAAAAATTCTATCACTCTTTTATCAATCTTCAAGGTGGCAATGGCCTCAAGATATGTCAAGGAAGAGAGACTCTGAACATTGAAGTTGAATGTGGCAAAATGTTGATCAAGCTCTACATCATCCAAAGGAGTCACTATATATCTTAAACCCTAATTCTACTCATATATTGAGTGGAGTGTAAAAACCTGTTAGAATTATTTTTTTTGTAGTGTAACTTGGAGGGCCTGCTATTTGATTTTTCAGAAAGGAATTACCCTTTGAGGAGAAAGTGTATATGGGGTTCCTCTAAAGAAGCACCATCATGGTAAAGGGTCTACACAAAAAAATTGCTGAAATTTAAACTAAGGGGAAGGTAGAGGATTGGGTGTTGATTTTAACATGAAGATGAGGGTAACATGCTTCTACCCAAAGGTAACTATGAATGATAAGGTACAATGTTATTGCTAACGCTTGAAATTGAACATTTGAAATGCAAAATTATTTTTTTTGTTATGACCTTTTTTTTCTTTATAAAACTTAGATTTCATTTATATACTTATGTAATATTCTTACATAATTCTGTAACACATTCAACATATTTCAGCCTTTAAATGCATGGAAAAACTATGCCAAATTATCCAAATATTTGAATTTTTACATCCATATCAACATCAACCATCCCTTCCATTCATTCATACGTTCTTTGACAATGGATGTATTAAGAATAATAGGAAACAAATGACAGACAAGGGAAACAAATTCACAAATGAAAAAAAAAACATGGAAGCTTGCAATGGAAGCCTTTTTTTGGAAACCCTTTTTAAAATTATTCATAAATTAGATAGGGTTTATTTTCCCCTAAAAGGGGTGGTGTATTTGGCTAGGTTGTATTGTGTGTGTGAATAGTGGTTATTTCAATTTTGAGAAAGTCCAAATTTCAACTTTAGGCTACTATAAAAGAAAACATTATGAAACCTTTTGACAAGTGTTGGAAAATTGGAGTTGCAAAACTTGGTGGAAAAACTCCTTAGCCAATGGTATAAGTTGTTTTAATTAGAAAATTACAAGTAAGTAATAAACATTAAGAATGTAAGCAATTTCCACTAGCCCAAAAAATTCAAGATCAACATTGGAACTAAATGAGCAATGCATTAAAAAAAAATGGCAAATCATGTGAAGGAGTTGAACCCTTGTCCTAAAGGACACTACACCTAATGGGAACAAATGGCCTTGACTTGTAAGCCACACATTAGTTTTAATGATACAAAGAACATCAAACAAATTATGGGAGAAAAGTAAAAATTTATCTAAAGTTTAAATTGGTCAACATCATGGGAACTAGGGGTTTACGACAAAATTCAACTTGCAAACGCCCCACACAATCATCATAAGTTTTTAAAAGCCCAAACTTGAAATGAGGTTGTAAGTTGTAACACATTGGTAAAATCCTTAATAGGTCACAAAACTCATACACAAGCAAATGAAAAATGTAAAAGACTAGATTAGGTGTTATAATCTATTGAACCTTGATGTAACAACAAAGCACATTCATGTTAAAAATTGAGCAAAGCATGTCCAACATTTACAATACAAAAATCAAGGTCTATGGGGTTTGGGCACGGAAAGTTCTTATGGATTGCACCATGAAACAACCATAATGCTTCAAAAACCTAGAACTTCCCATGGTTGAAACAATAATGAGCCACTACAACAAGAAAACATCAAACTAGAAAACCTTTCCTTGATTTTTCAGTAGTCCAAATTGTGATGGCATCATCATAAGCAAAAACATCCATGGTATAAAAAGGTTGTGCAAACATATGAACCACCCAATCCAAATGCTCACAAAGTTAATTTTGCAACCTTGTCTTCATGTTAAGGTTGAAAAAATTCTCTCATCTCCACAAATCCATAATTTGAACCATAGCCAACTTTGCAACTTTCATGAATTATGAACTTAAAGAGTCAAGCACATAATAGTACATTTGAGGAAATATTTCTAAATTTTAACATTGGATTGAAATCCATGGTTGTTGCCTAGTTGATAGTCCATTGAGCATTGTAGATCATGGTCATTGTGAAAAAAATAATTTGCGTATCCAAAATATTCATATCAAGTACAATGTTGGAATCCATGTTCTAGTGGATCCAAACTTTTTGGGTTGACAATAAAACCTTTTCAAAATAGCTATATGAATATGGAAGGTCACCTAACACAAAGATTTTAACTAGTAATGTGGGTAAACCATGTTTAAGTATTCATCACATATTGGGCAAGAAATTATTTCTCAAGTTCATCATTGACTTTAATTGTTGTTTTGAAACATTGTTTTTGAACATGATTGATGGTTTGCTAGAAGACAACATGAATCATAACCACATAAAGTGATTTATGAAGACAATGACAATGCATCATGGTGAAAATACTAGTGATTGGAAAACTTAAATTCTTTAATGCAATATTTAGGTTTGGGTGCCCATTCATGCACCACCACATTTGAGTACCTATCAAACATGTCATTCATGTAAGAAATCTAAAAATCATTGTACCAACATAAAGTAAAGATTAGCCATCCATAATTTTATGTTAACAACAAAATCACACACAAAACATTATTGAGACTATTAAAATCTTGATAAGGTCATTTAACCCTTCAAGCATGGGCATGATACAAGAGAGTCCCCACATTACCTCCAAGTTACAAAAAGTTTCCAAGTTTTGAACATCTTGTGCAACAATGTTAACATTTTCAAAACTAGAATGCAACATTTAAACAACATTCTTTTAGCTGGGAACACCATTGAAACCCCATGGGTTTTGATTTTCCCCAAATTATGTTGACCCCATGTTTCCCCAATGTTGGCCAATTCAACAAACTCATGAAGTCTTTTTAGACTATGAGAAAAGTACACACACAAACTTTGCAACATAACCTCAATTTTTCACACAATGCCTAACTTATAAAAAGTTTGGACTACCATATTTGTGCAATGGTTCATACAATGTACACTAATTATGAATGGTGCATCTTGTTCTTTCAATTGGACTATCATACATATTCTAATACTTTGAAACACATTCACCCCATCAACTACAAATGTGCTTTAAATTTTTGAGAATGGTCCCATCAACCGCTTGCTACAAAGGATAACAACAAAGGTGTTCATCTTAAGGTGTTCACATAAATATCTATGATGGAAACCCAAGATTGTTAATCACAAGGTGTGATTTCATCACAAAAAGGGAAAATGAACCAAACACCTTCAACCAAAATTTTGGTTTTGTTAACAATTAATTCAAGTGTGCAAGTTGTCATCTTTCAATCAATTGTGTTTGACTAATATGTTTTTGAAAAGTTTTTCACATCAAGGAATGTAATAGCTTTCTCATACCTTGGTTGTTGGTCATAAATATGCTTTCAAACAACATGTGAAAATGAATATTAAATTATACCAATTTCTTCTTCCTTTCTCCAATAGTAGCATGGTAGATTTGATTAACAATTGTATCTTTCTTGGGTGTTACATATAGACATTCATTTTCAACCTGGATAAATTCTTTGTTTTTGTACTATTCACCAACTTTACAAACACTTAGAATTACAAATAAGGTTTTTTTCCCCACCATGCTTCCAAAGGTTGTCAAATTTAAGGGCTATCAACTTTTTCTTGCCCTTTATTTTCATAAAACCTTGGATCTTACTTGATGTACCTTCTCACATAGATCCATCACCAATTCAACCCATGGAAACTTTGCATTCTATAAATTTTAAAATACTTTATTTTGTTCATACTCCTTCTTTTTCCTCTTATTCTTTTCAATTAAAATTCAAAACAATTCCTTAGGAAGAGGCTTAGGAGTTCAAGGATAGGGTTTGGGGTTTGGTTGCTAAAAGATGCCACATTAGTTGATTCATTTTGAAAAAAAAAACCATGGAACTTGAAATTTTGGGGAGGTTGCAAAGGTGCAATGCTTGATCATGCAATTGAAAAAAAAAAGGAAGTAACACACATAAAACCAATAGAGGAATCAACTTAAGAAGATGCAATTAAAGTTTGATTAAACCATAACCCTTCGATCATGAAACATGCCAAAAAAAAAGAACTCCAAGGTTTTAGACCCAAGATGAAACACATGTAAAACAAAAGAGCTTAGAGGATCCAAGCTCAAAAAGAATTAGGATGCAAATTGCTAGTGAAGTTCAATTAAATCATAAACATCTTGGTGATGAAAGACACAAAAAGTTTAACTAAACCTTAAACTTTGTGATTGAAACACACATAAAATTATCTGAGCTTAGAAGGCTTAAGAATATGCATCGGGAAATTGAAGTTCAATGAAACACATGGAAAACAATAAGAGTTCAATGGACTCAAGAACAAGTTGAAAAACAATTGAAACTTGAAAAAGATTGAACAATTGCACAGTACCTAGAACAAGGAGCAATTCACACCCCCCATTACAAAGCTAGAAAACATTTCACAAATCCAAATTTTGTTTGACTTTTGAAACAAATTTGAATTTTGCTTCATAGTCCACACAAATCCAAACTATGTTTGATAAGTTCAAAATCAACAATCATGACTCACAATTTGCAACTTAACAATGAGATTTGAGAAGCTTCAAGGTACTACATTGTAACTTTTATGTACACAACACACATACAAAATAGATTTTGCAAACTTGCAATTTGGTAGTGCATTATGCAAGCACTAAAAAAAAAGTTAAGGCTAAGAACTTAGGATTCTCTTACACTGAAAGATTATTTTTAATCATGATTTGCAATAGTTATGTAACATTACCTTGTTAGCATTTCACCTTCATTCATCATAAATTTTTTCAAAACTTGCACCCTAAATCCAAATTCTATTATTAGCATCTTAACTATATAATATATGCCCAATTGAAGGTACATAATCAACAATGGCAAGATGACCCCTTTAATGGCCAACAACAAGTGACAAAAACTATGTGTAATGCTTGTCACATTTTTGGTGAAGGATGAAAACAATTGGTAGGCATTGGCAATATTGGATAGCTCTATGGCACAATTTGGCTACAATGTTTTTTGCAAGCATGCCACATCCAACATGCAACAAGGGGATGAAGATTTAGGAGAAAGTGAAGGCAAAAAGTGTAGCTCTTTGGTAAAATTTCTTTCTTTTGTACCCTATTTTCTAGGCATAAAGGTAAGAGGAAAACATTCTAGGTTGAAATTTGGCGAGATTTTGCCACTTAAGAAAAAAGGTTGGTCACAACCCTTCTAAAGCAAATATGGTGTAATCAACAAGGAGGATGGGGATCACTCTCCACCACTATTCATTTCACAGTATAACA
>Ga0209611_10004473_pt1 | contig 23893 bp, 23 predicted proteins | sample S1TSphgellanicum_3_FD_187693 | JGI IMG/M metagenome (GOLD analysis project Ga0209611, IMG submission 187693) | Host-associated microbial communities from peat moss isolated from Minnesota, USA - S1T2_Fc - Sphagnum magellanicum MG (SPAdes) (version 2) | ecosystem: Host-associated > Plants > Peat...
AGAAGAAGGTGGTATCTTGCAGAGCACTTGCAAGCAAGTCTAACAATGCCCAAAATGCTGTATGCTCTACTACAATAGAATGATGAAGCTCAGGGAAATGGAGGTCCAAATAGGGGCCCAAAACCAGTGAGTGGGTTCATGCAGAGAGTATTTTTCAGAGACATTGGTGACAAGGGATATAGGGGCTGACCATGAAAGTTGTGATGAGAGATGGGTTTAGGGTTTAGGGTTTAGGGTTTTTAGTTTATTACAAGAGGAAATTAAAAAGATCAGTGCACCAGGTGCCCAGTAAAATAAAATATATGGCTCATTTTCACTTTCGTTTATTTTTATTTTTTCATTTATACTATTTATTTAGTTTTTTTTCTTTTGTTTAAAATTTACTTTTGTCTATTTATTTTACACTTTTGTTTTAATTTTATTTCTCTTAAATTTTTACTTCTATTTAAATTTTGAAGTCTTATTTCAACTTTTGTTACACTATCATTCTCAAGTAAAAGAATTTGGAAGACAAACAAACATTAAAAAAAAAGAAACTACGTAGTGCAAATTGAAAGAAAATCACCATGACAATTTTATTGAGTACAAAACAATGGCAATTGGATTCATAATACCTTAACAAATGTATGAAAACGTATCACAAAGTGTACAAAATTTGTTAGTGTGTGTCAAAATTGTGATATGAATGTATCAAAAAGCAAATGTATCATAAATTTAATGTAATGTATCAAAATGTAAATGTATTTGGATGTAACTAAAACTAAGGTCACAAAACATCAACTCAAATATCATCATTTAGTTGTAGTTGTTTGCATGTTGTGAAAGACACTTACAACAACAATTGGATATGAAATTGTGAAGGTTATATTGTGGTTTGTCATATTTGAAAAACAATGACCTTTTGCATTAGTGACAATTGTAAGACCTTTTTCATATTTACCATTATATCTCTCAAAGAAGCAAATCCCTTCACAAAATCCCTAAATTCCAAATCCTGTTCATAACATAATTGAGTCGCAAATTTCTTAGAACATATAATTGTAGACTTTGATGATTCAAACATCTACAATTCTAGCAACACATTCTCCTTGTTTGATGGCTCCTCCAAGATTGAAAGCACAAAAATAAAAGCACATACATCATTAGCTTACATCATAAATAACAAAGATTTTTTTTAAATGATCAAAAAAATCATATTCATATTAAATCATAAGGTCACTAAAATCATAATCTAAGATCGAAACAAAAAAACAACGAATAAATGAAGACATTTCAAACATACAAACATAAACCACAAGTATAAAAAATTACATTTAGTTTTATCTTTTTGAACATTTATTGCTCTTGAATCAAGGCTTCTTTAAAAGATAATGAATGATTTCCATTGATTTCACCGTATATAATTCGTTGCATAGCTTGATTTCTAATCCCTTGATTTGTTTGATCATACTTACAATGATGAAACAAATCAGACATTTCAAAGTGAGGAAAAGAAAAAATTTAAAAAATAACAAAAATAATAAAAATATTCACTTTGCATAGTTTGTTAAATTGTGATGTCTAGAAACCTTCATCTCATACTCCACCAAGACCAATGCATCTACCATTTGCAAGATAACAATATCCTATTAGTTCTGTTGGTATACTTCAACAAAACCATGTCTTTTTCACCCCAATATTATGACTACAATGACATATTATGTGATTGAGCGATTTGTCCAAAATAACATATATGGGTACTTTTTGTTTACTCCTTTGCCTTCCCCCCCCCCAAGTAGGTGTGTCCAATATGACTAGTTGTGCATACATTTCTAGTCATATTAGACATTGTCTTTTAAACATGGACTAAACGATGCCTACATGATGGTAGTGCACATAGTAGTGTGACTAGTTTTGATCATTCCATATTCTTTCATGGTGGCAATGTGATTTTAGTCATTCCCATTGCAATGTGTAGTGCAATATGTTACATGTGCTAGATTTAGGTCAATGCAAATGTTACTTTTGATACATGATGTGCCAAGTGTATATTTGAAAATTTCATTTTTTTCATGTTCATGAAAATAGTATGATCTAATTACAATAATTTTAAAATTTTCTTTTGACTCTTGAAACTTTCACATAAGATTTACCACACCCAACTTAACAATGTTAATATCTCAATATAATTTTTAAAAATTGTATTTCAATTTCCTAGCTTAATTGCTAAAATCACATTTTTAATACATGTAAGGTGAAAGCATGGTAAAGTAAACAATTTTTTATCCTTGTCACCAAAAAAAAAGTAGTTAGAAATAAGTTTTAATGTATTGAAAGTAAAAATATTTTTTAATTTTAATGATCAACACAAGATAATTTTTAATTTTATCACAATGATGTTGATTAATCACATATCTAATATGCATTCAAGTAAATTTAAAAAAATTAATTTATCTTTATTTTATATTTTTTTTTGGTTGTTCAAATTTGTACAAGTAGATGAAAGTAGATGAATTATTGAATATTCTACATTTTTAACATGATGTAATTTTAAAATATATTTATAAATTCATAATTTTTAAATATTATAATATAATATATCAAACTTCTAATGAAAAAGTAAGTTTAAACTCAATTTGACCAATCATTTTCAAACATATTTGTTATTTATTTTTATGGTGCCAAAGTTTCTCAAATTTTGTAATCACTTCATTATAAACTCAAAGAAAAGCACCATGTTTTTATTATGTTATTTGAAATTATTTTCAATCTACTTTCTTCTATTGGTGTAAAAAATTAAACCATTTTTTGATTGCCTTGGGATAATTACTTTTTCTATAGACTTTACCATGCTTTCACCTTATAACCAAAAATTGAAAATCAAATAAACCATGATTTCTTATAATGAATGTAATAATAAATGGGACCAAATGGATGTTCTACATGCAAGGGTGAAACAAATGCAAATACTTACTGGTCATCACATAAGCATTTTGTCCACACTCTATGCAATCAATGGCATATCAAGATGTTCATGTTTAAAGTTTGTACCACCATTGGCTATGTGAAATAGGGATCTTGACCATGTTGTTTCTAGTGTTTTTTTTATTGTGTCATGATTGAAATCCTTTGGTCCATGGCAACATAAACATGGGTGTTCATAGTTTCATAAACCTTGTTGGTTTGCTTTATATTATTTGACTTCATATAATAGTTGATGTTCCACAATTGTATCCATTTTTACCCATTGGCAACTTCAATACTTTTTTGAAAGACCACCATGTTTGCAAGTTTGACCTTAATGCATTTAGCTAAAAATCAATCAACTATTTGAACTTCCAGATCAAGTTTTTCCTTTGCATAATCACCATATTGGCAAGGGTCCAAAATATCCTTTACAAGAAAGGAATTGAAGAGGCATTCATAAAGGTTAAAAATACTAGACAAGCCAAATTGCCATCCATAAAGGTTTTAGAATCCCTACTAACTTTGGCATTTTCAATTATTAACTCATTAGAATAAAAAAATCAACAAAGTGTCAACAAACTCCATGGAAAAACCTACAATATCTTAAACACATCACTTGTAACAAAACAAAACATTAAAAACACAATCAAAACAAAACAAGCACCACATAGTAAGACTAGAACATTTGTAATCATGACAATAAAAAACACATAAAAAAAAGGCCCAAGCATTTTTTTGTTGTTTGTAGAAAGTGAAAAATCCTTTTTTAGTTTTAAATAAGGGAGTAAGGTCTCAAGGGTTGGTTTTCACCCCAATGAAACCTTGTGCATTGAATATCAATTCAAATATCTTTTCAAATTTAATAATTTTAATTTTATCTATTTAATAATTTTCCTTGTGAAAATCAACCTAAATTCTTAATTGGTTTCACTTTATTTCTAATACTTACTCACATTGGTTTATATGGAAAGACGTTATAACTTTTTGCATGTTACAATTCATAAAATTGCATTGCCTTTCACACATTTCAATTCCATTCTATGACATTTGAAAACAATGATGAATTATACGAATGTAGTCCAATACAAAAGAAATTAAAAAAACTATCAAATGTTCTCCTCCAAAAGAATTGACTTTCCATGCAAAAAAAATAAAAAATTGAATGAAATTACATATAATTATAGATGATATTTTGGGATGAACTTCAATTCATTGTAAGATTCCATGAATTTTCATGGATTTCCATTCCATTAAGATGGTTTCAAATCCACATTATTCATCAAAATGGATTAAAAAAAACATGAAATTTGAATTCAAAACCTTTCAATGTACTTTCAATATGTTCAAAAATAAATTTATCAGTTATCATAATTTAAATTTATAAAGAGTTTCAACCTTAAATAACTATAAGTCAAAAAAAAATTTAAGGAAAAAAGAGAAGGGAGGAAAAATTGGGTGGGGTTAAGCATCCATGTGGATCTTGTGCATGGTAAAGCTTGAGGGGGGGAGGGCTTTAAGTTGGGAATAAGGGCCCATTGAGGTGGAGTTGGGTGCAGGCTTAATTCCACCCTAAGGGCTTTTACATGACTTAAAAATCATTGTTGATGAAAACAAATCATGTATACCTTTCAAACCCTAAACCCTAAACCTTTCAAAAACCCATTTGGTATCACAAGAAAGAAAGAAAGATTGACAAGCATTTCAAAAAAAAACATAATGCTTGCCTCCACATGCATTATGTCTTTTGAAATGTCGATCTATTTTTCAATGTTTTGTAAAGTATCATTTGGATCACTAGAATAAGCTATGGAGGTTCTTACCAACAATGATTAGGTAAGGTTAACCTAGTAGATTCGAAGAGAACTGAATTCCTCACACAATTCGAGTTCCAACTCGAGATTTATCCTTTTTTGCTTTCAACTAACACTTGCAATGACATTCAAGGAATGAAGATGGTGACCATTAACGAGCAAATGACCTCGCAAGGAGCTCTTGCTCAAAAGCTGAGAGAGATCAGGAGCCAAATGCCGCACCAAAAAATGATTTAGGGTTTTAGGTTTGCAATTTTTGGGGGCCCTAAATGGATGAAAAAGATAGGATGAAGAATGGATGAAAATTGCATATGGATGAAAGTTGGATGAATGACTGATCGAGGTAAATTTTAGTTATCCCTAATGGACTTGAGGTACGTTTTTGCCCAAGTATTACCGGGCCAATAGGGTATTTGTGGGTATTAGAATTTCTACTACTGTGGTTGGATAGGGTTTAGCTTGGGCACTGAAAATACCCGGATCCAACAGGCGAGGTATTTCATAGCCAGAACTGGATCCGGGTTGATAACCGAGAAGAAACTCAATATCCGGGAAACACCTGAAACTACCCGGATCCGACAGGTAAGGCATTTCATACCCAGAACTGGATCCGGGCTGGTAACTGGGTCGAAACTAAATATCCGGGAGAGACTGATACATACCCGTTTGGTGAACGTATGAACGCAATGGGAACTCGTGGTCGCAGTTGGCATTTCTCTCTACTCTGGGCTTTCAACCATGTTTGAACGCAAGAGGAACGCGCGTTCCCAAGTGGCATCGTCTCTCTCTCTCTCTCTCTCTCTCTCCCGCGAGAGTGATAAGGTGAAAAGCAGCCAGGAACGAATCGCTCTCCCCCGAGAGAGAGAAGACGAGAGAGGAGAGGAGAGGAGAGGAGAACAAACGAGCAAGTCCTCCGTCATGACAGAACACAGGACGGACGCAGGCCCCGTTGCTGGCACTTCTTTTGTATAGGCCTTTTCTCTGGCCTTTTTATTTCCTTTCTGTTTCGTCTCTCTCTCAGCTCCGACGCTTTTGGGAAAAGTAGTGCACAATTAAGAATTGCAGAGATCCTATCACAAGTCTTTGCCCAATCTATATCCACAAGAAGATCATACCGGCAGGAGATCCTTTCCGCTTCTAACTTGTAAAAGAGAATGGGAGTTAGATTAGAAGAGAGATAGAGAACAAGTGCGAGCTTTTCATTTGCAAGGCTCCTGAGTGAGGAGTACCCATGGGTTTAGGTGTACCATTCTTGTGCGATTCGTCGACCTCCACTGCTACTGGCAATGCTGTTACTTTTGGTTTCGCTTTCCCATTTGCTGGATTGGTTAAGAAACCGGAGGGGCGACCAACTCTGTCGCTCTGGAGAACCACGCGAGCTTGCGTTGCTTCGTTGGGCTCTAATAATAAGAAGCTGAGAAGAGCGCCGCGGCTTGGTTGTGCAACCGGGTGCTTGATCTCGCTTGTTCGTTGTGGAACTGGACAACGAGGTTTAGGGTTTGGGGGACAGCGAGGTTTAGGATCCGGGAGAAGAAGTTATTGCAGCTGTAGTTGTCGTTGTTGTAGGGATTCCGCTCTCTCTCTCAAACTACTAGTGCGAGCCGCGGGGAATTTGAATGCAGAGTCTTTTGATACCAGCAAGAAAAAAGAGAGCCGGGAAATAGAAGAAGAAGACGAAGTCCTCTCTTATTCGTTTCCTGGAGTGGAGGGTGATGGAGGAGCCCAGGTACTCCAGAATTTTGGAGGAATTTCTTCTGTAATTTCTTCCTTTAGCGATACAGAGTTAGATGATTATTCAGATAGCGAGGAGGAGGACGATGACGACGATAGTTTCAGTGAGGATTATGGAGCCGATGATGCTGCTGGCTATGAATCTGCTGCTAGCGATGTGGATTTTGCTGAAGTTGCAACATCAATTAGCAGAGACAAGTTACTGGTTGAGCAAGATGAAATTAGAAACAAATTGCTTGCAGAACGAAATTCAGTTAGCGAGGAGAAGAGGGAGCGACTAAAGCAACTTTGCAACCGAGTTCAGGCGAGCGATGGACACACTATTACAGCAGAAGATATTGCTGAATTATATGACTACCCACTAGATAAGTTTCAGGTGAATTTTTTTTCCTTTTCTTATCCCTCTCCCTGAGCGAAGCCCTGTAAACCCAGCCCCTAACTACCATGATTCCTCTCTACCTGATGCAAAACTGCCCTCCTCAATCCCTAAACCCGAAACCTCACAACATTCCTGACCTAAACCTTAATGCCATTGCAGCAAGTCCTAATCCAGACAATCGTTGATTTGCAAGTCAGCCAGCTGAAAATTGAGCCTCTTCCAACAGAAGCCTGGCTGTAAAACCGACACCTGTGAAGATGATTGCAGGACCTAATCCTTGATTTGTATGACACTTTTTTCTGGTGATGGCAGCAAATAGCGATTAATGGGTTTCTGAAGGGGTCATCACTGGTGGTTTGTGCACCTACAAGTAGTGGGAAAACTCTAGTTGCAGAGGCTGCAGCTGCTGCAACTCTAGCCAGGGGCAAGCGGCTGTTCTACACAACTCCCCTCAAAGCCTTGTCAAACCAAAAACTTCGAGACTTCCGGTGGGTGTAAGAATTCCTCTTGAGATTATGTAGAATTCATTCATGGAAAAGCACTTATTGACTCTTGATGTGGGTAAATTAGGAAACCAAGTTTTTGGGTTTGGATAAAGGGGTTGAAGTATTGTAGCTTCATCAAAAGAGAAGTTTTCACCTGAGAGCTCTCTGGAGTGCCATGCCCTTCACGAGTTTGAAGTCGCCTGGCTTTGTGGAGTGTGTGTTTAAAGCTTCAGAATCTGTCCAGTGATAAGGTCGTTAGTTTTTTCATTCCTATAATTTTTTTGTCATAATAGGGATTGGTCATTTGTGGTCTGCAGGGTGTTGTTTGGAGAGGAAAATGTAGGCCTTCTTACAGGTGATGCGGCAGTCAATAGGGAGGCATCTATCTTGATTATGACAACTGAAATTCTTCGCAACATGCTTTATCAAAGGTGCAGCTCTCTGTCCCTCACATTAAAGTGAGCCTGCTTCCATGCATAGGATCTGACTTTGATTGACAGTTTGATTTTCATCATTTTGTGTAGAGCTTAGAGATCAGTGCTGCACAATGAATCGCACTACCAGTGCCTAGAAACTACAAATTATCAGTTCCCTCTTGGCAGTTCCAGTCTTACTGCAGGAAATAATATGTGGGATGGGGGGTCTGATTGAGCTCTTCATGTTGTGTTGCACTTACTTGCCTCTTTGAGATCCAGATTGTTTACATCAAGATTGAAGTGGAGGCTGGGTGTGTGGCAGTGTTGGGAGTATTGAGGAGGGAGGCAGGCTAATGGATGTTGATGTGGTGGTTTTGGATGAAGTGCACTACCTCAGTGACATCTCCCGCGGCACTGTTTGGGAAGAAACTGTATTATGACCTACTGATTCATCTCCCATCATCTGTGCTTCTTGTTTGATTCTTCCAGAGATTAAATTTTAGCACAAGCTTGGCATCAGCAGAAGCTGCCAAATTACCTTATGTAATTTCCTCATGCTTAGACATGCTTGGCAACTTGAAGAAATTAGTAATGACTGTTAGTTTGTAGAAGCCTTCCTACAACTTTGGAGATATTCTGAGAGTCTGGAGTACCACCAGAAACATACAGAAATTACTTGAGAAGGGAGGAAGGTCTTTGCAGCCTTAATTGCAGCCTTAAGAGCAATGGTTGTGGTTATTATGAATTTTACCTGTCAAATCCTTTATTCATTGGGAAGTGTTTGATCTTGGATGGATATTGAGATCAGGATAAAATTAACCTAACCATTAGAAGTTCTGAACAAAAAAAGGTGATGACAAATGTATGTGTAAGAAATGGTGACTATTGGGGTGCAGTTCTTAACCTTAGACCGATCTATAGTATTGACCTCCCAAACTCTTCAACATTGTAATGATGGCCTGTGATGCAGGTGATATACTGTCCAAAAGAAGTTCAGCTAATATGTCTTTCAGCCACAGTTGCCAACCCAGAAGAATTGGCTGGATGGATTTCTCAGGTGTGTTTTCCTGCAATATAATGTTAAAGGCATTGGCAAATAATTCCAGGTGTGTTTTCCTTTACGTGGAGAGTGCAACTGGGTATTACATGGTCATTAGAGACTAATTGTATCTCAAAATATTAGTTCCTTATGTAGGCAGAACATGGGAGCAAATGTCTACATGTGCATTAAAGGTTATGTCACTTTCTCAACTGTCTGAACAGGTGCATGGTCCAACAGAGCTAGTGACATCTTCAAAACGTCCAGTGCCTCTAGTCTGGCATTTTTCAACTCGATCTTGTTTGCTTCCGCTTCTTAGTGATGAAGGAACCGGTATGAACATGTATGATGCTCCAATCCATCTCATCTGTTGCCCCATTCTATTCAGTGTCAAATAATATGCTCACAGCTGAATCATGATATGCAGCTTGTTTGCAGTCACTTGTGTAGACACAAGCAACTTGAGATTTAACAAATTCCAGGTCCAAATCTGCACATATCAGTCTGAATGGAATGTGATTAACTGGAATCTTTGAGTGTTTGAGCATCTGAAATGATCTGACCTGTCCTGGAATTTCCAAAAGGTTTTGATGATGTTAAGAGCTTTGCTTCCTTGTCAAAACAGGGACTTACACTTAAGTGCACAGAGACAAGATAGTTCACCTGTCAATGGCCATGGTCGCCGTCATCAAAAAGGGTTTCTGTGGGGGGAACTGGAACAAGAATTATCTTATGATGAGATCCAAATTCTTCGGCGCAGACAGGTTGGTGGCATGTCGTTTCAATCGCTTGACTTAGTCAAGTCACTTAAACCATTGTTCCCTGACCAAAAGTTAAGTGGATTGATTGCTTGAATCAAGCAGTATGCATGAGAGCTTAATCTCTTCAAAGTTATCAGAGACAGTTCAATGTCTAGACAGAGGAATGCCAACATCTTTTCATATACAAGTTTCTGTAATGGGACCAGCAAATTTGAAAGAGGGCTTTCTCCTGAGGCCAGCTTTTATGCATACTGTGGTCAGATCAGGACAGATAAGGTTAGGTCTGTGCTCAATTGATGTGTCTGTAAGTGAATTGTTTAAATTTTTTCCTCTACAGGTTCCACAAATCAGGACCACACTGTTTCAGTTAAAAGAACGTGAGATGTTGCCAGCCATTTGGTTCATTTTCAGCCGCAAGGGTTGTGATACAGCAGTTCATTACCTTCATCAGGTAATTTGATTGGCAATTTACTGCCTGGTCCTTGGTGTGTTTCTAATGACACCTTGAAATTGAATTGGTCACTGTGATGTTAACTTTTTGGATCATTCTTGGCCTTGTGCAATATGAATGCTGTTTATTCATCACTGTTGTAAGGAAATGACTTCAGTTTTAAAGGTCTCTCAAGGGTCCAATTCCTTGAAGCCTCCAGAACAAGTGGGTAGGCTGTAATTGAGAGAGCCAGGGTGAGAGAAGCTTTTGTATTCCTTAGGGCCTGTTGTCAATGACTCCTTGAGATATGAAAACTCAGACTGATCCACAATAGTAGAAGACAAGGATGAGGCAGGCTGAACAACAATCCCTTGTATTATCTGTGTAATGTTACCACCTCGGCAGGATGTGCAACTATTATCTGCTGATGAGGAACGTGAAATAAGGAAAGCATTGGTAGCATTTGGGGCAAAGCATCCAGAAGCCTTGAGGGAGTTAGGTGTGAGGCCACTCCTTCGTGGAATTGCAGCACACCATGCAGGTTGCTTACCCACATGGAAATCCTTCATCGAAGAGCTTTTCCAGAGGGGTTTAGTCAAAGTGGTGTTTGCCACTGAGACTCTTGCTGCTGGAATAAACATGCCTGCCAGGTAGGTTATCACAACTTTTCTCAATCTTTGAAGGATAGTTTATGCTGGGGTTTTGCTGTAATTGGAATCACTAAATAGTTAAATCATACCGTAGAATTGTGCATCCTCCAGGGATACAATTCCATGTGGGACCAACCCATCAGGGTCCACCTGATAGATCTTTGTTGGAGATGAATTGTTTATAGAATGGCAAGTTATCCAAATAGACAATTCCCATAGAGCTGGCATATATCTGTATATTGACAGGAATAGTCTTTATGCAGACAGTAGTTTATTAGATGTGGAAGTTGTTGCCCAGCCTAATAACAAATCCTAATGCTGCTATACAGGACAACAGTGCTGGCTTCCCTCAGCAAACGAGGTGATAATGGGCATGCACTATTGAGCTCAAATTCCATGCTACAAATGGCCGGTCGGGCAGGTCGACGAGGGATTGACAAACAAGGTCATGTCGTGGTAGTGCAAACACCATTTGAGGGAGCTGAAGATTGTTGCAGGCTTCTCTTTGCGGGGTCAGATCCTCTTGTCTCACAATTCACAGCCACTTATGGCATGGCCCTCAATTTGTTGGCGGTGAGTTAATTGGTTGCTCAGGTTAAATGTGTGAGCCAGTTCAAGGTCTGGAGTGGTCATGCACAAGTTCAAGTTCTGTGATTTCACCCAGTCACTGAAAACAGCTTCACACCTCAGTACAAAAGGTGGACCATCACAACTTTGGACATAGCAATCATATTTGGAAACATTTGTCTGTTTTTTGGCCCAGGGAGAGAGGATCATAAAGCCAGATGGGAGCATAATACGAAGGGGACGAACTCTTGAAGAGGCTCGAGCATTGATCGAGCAAAGTTTTGGTAACTACGTAGGCAGTGAAGTGATGGTGGCTGCGAGGCAGAAAGTAGCCCAACTTCAGCAGGAAATAGCACGGTTGGAGAAAGAAACCACCAAAGATAGTGCCAACAGTCTTGAGAGCCGCCTTACTAAAGATGAATTACAGGAGTACACTATGCTGAAGGAAGGGGTACAGGTCAGTTTGCTTTAGGAATGTGAAGATTGCTGCTTTCCTGAAGGAAATCACATACATAGAAACATCATCATACAATTGTTGTGGTATTATGTGTTTGGTGATGAAAATTCGATTCTCTCATGTGACAGGAAGCAAAGCGGATGATGCGGGAACTACGTCGTGAAGTAGAGGTCTTACGTGCTGATATGGTTCACCCATTACTGGAAAACTGCAGTGATTGTCATCCACCATTTATTTGCCTGAATTACTTTGAGCAGCAGACTGGGAAAGAAAGTCTTGTACCTGCACTCTTTGTTGGCAAGGTTCCGCGGCCTTCCTACATTGATTCCCTTGTGGTAAGTAAGTTACAGGCTTTGAAGGCTGTCTAGGATGCCACTTACAATCAAATAAGTATAGAAGGTGCCACTGAATCTTTACACACCAAGCATGTCACTGGAGGAGTCTTCGCTATAGAAGTCTATGACCACCTACAGTATTAGTTCATCTTGATTTGTGTATTTGAGAGGATGGTCTGAGACCTAGATGATAGAGCTGGTGATACAAGTCTGTGTTGCACACTCACATTTTGCAGTTTGGAATTTCCCCAGCAGTCAGAGACCAAGGCAGCACAGAGTCAGGAGCCAGAGGGTGACAGGGATGATGATTATCCAGAGTTAGAGGGATTTATGAGCACCTCACACTATACAGCTTTGGGATCAGATAACTGCTGGTACATGTTCACAGCTAAATCTGTAAAGAGTGTTCATCGAAATGACCTAAACTTTGGGGTTCCAACTTCTCCAGATGAGAAGCCTGTGAGAGCAATTCTAAATGAGAAACTTAGGATATCAACTCGGTCATGGGAAAGTTTAGGGCGTACAGGATCAGGGCTCCTCAGTAGTGTTTGCTCCTCAGAAAGCTCAATGGATACATGGGCATGGGGATGCCAAGTCCCTTTACTCAGCGAACTATCAGTGGCACATGAGGTATAAATCCCTACACATCCTTGCTTTCTGAGCTTCATATGTTGCAGAACAGTTAAGCATTATCTTAACAAGAGCAATTCCACTCTCCTGTTAGTGTATGTTGGAGGGACTGAGTTTTCTATGATGGAAATCTCATGCTCTTGGGGTTAATTTGTCCATACTTTGGACCTTTTTTATATGCAGGTTTCCCTGGACTTAGTGAAGGCAGAGCGGAAGCTATCAGACCAACGCAAGCTGGTTTCGAAATTAAGAAAACAGCTGAGAGCTACTCAAGGCCATCGTGAAACCAAGCTTCTTATGGGGCTGCAAAAGATGCAAATTGAGAAGATTTCTCGATTGCAGGCAAAGACTGCCCGTATTTCTGCTCGGATTAGTCAAATGCAGCCAACTGGATGGAAGGAGTTCCTACAGGTAGTTAAATCCCACTTTCCAACATCTCTGGTGCATCTTCATGATAATTTCTTCTGTTCTGGGTGGAAATGTTTTGTCCTTGTCACATTGCTTGTGATTGCTCAGCAGACAAAGGAGAGAACATGGAGCATCTCATTTTTTGCTAGTGGTGTTATTGGATTGTGCATGTGGGGATTTAGATTGGACAATGATCATTGTAAATGACAAAGGAGTTGGAACAGGTAGTGAAGGTTTTGCAGGAAGTGGGGGCAATTGAAACTGATTCCCACAGCCTTCTGCCATTGGGGGAGGTGGCTGCAGCCGTAAGGGGGGTAAATGAGCTTTGGTTGGCCATTATCTTCACTAGTGAGACTCTCCTCTCTCTGGATGCACCCCAGCTAGCTGCTGTCTGTGCCAGTTTTGTCTCAGAGGGCATCAAAGCACGTTCCAAAGAGGGCCCAAGGTAAGAGTCTTTGCAGTTGTGAATCTTGTGTGGTGCTTTTAATCTTGAGATTGAAGATGAAAAAATGTATGTTAACACGTGCACGATTTTTTCCAGCTCAAGACCTCTATTTGTAAACTCAACCACCCCTTAGTTTGATGCTTTACATTCCCTCCACCATTTGACAGGATGCTAGACTTGTTTCCAAAGCAATCCTACAGTTCTGGAACTTGTGGGATAGTCTCTACATTTTACTTCCCTTCCTACATTCTCCTTAAATTATGTGCTTAGACCAGAATACTGACAAAGGGTTGTTGAACATGTGCCTCAGTTCCATCTACAATGCTTCAAGGGATGTACATAATTGTGTGGCAGCAACAGAAGAGATGAGTACAGTGATTCAAAAACTTCAAACCCGCCATGGAGTTCAGGTAGACATTCCATTTGTCATGAATTCTCTTAGGATTTGAGCATCTACTTCCAACTGTTCTAATTGTTATGTGAGGTTGTTAATCAAAGTATGGTTTTGTGTCTAGTTGTCAACTTCTGTGTATCTGGTGGAAACAGAATATTCACTTTTATACAGTAAATGTTGCCCAGTATTTATTGGCACATACATGTTCCACAAAGGTGGCGTTTCCTAGATGGACATAAAACATTGCTCACTGTGTACATATTTGGATTACAGTAATTTGCCTGTTTATGTACTTTGTGCTCAGTGTTTTGTGTCCAGCAGTTTGGATCATAGTCCACCATGACATTGAGGCTTAATATATCCCTCTATTTCTTGACTGACTTGATTAACAAAGAAATGCTAATGCTATGAAGGAAGTTTCTGTAGACCTGTTTAACAAATATAAACTTTTGACTTGCTTGAGTCTGCAGTATGCTTTAGTTTCATTATGTGGCTAACATTTGGGGTTTGGATATTTCAGATACCTATCGAGGTTGATACACAGTTTGCAGGCTTGGTGGAGGCATGGGCAGCTGGTGTGACATGGAAGGAGCTCATGTCACAGTGTGGCATGGATGATGGGGATGTGGCACGTCTTATTCGTCGTTCCATTGACCTTCTTGCACAGGTAGCTCTAAATATGAAATGATGCATAATTACTCTTACATGCTTGTTGCAGGTTGAATGAGGATAATATTGAGTTTTTTTCATCAGATATGCCTCTCGAGTGCTAGTGAACATCATGACTAACTCTTCCTGTTGCTTCCAGAAATGCAACAGAAACTCAAGGTGCAGATTTTTGTCTAATTGTTTGTCCAAATTTTGGGGAGACTATTCTATTCTTGTCCTCACCCATAATTGGGAGCCAATAAAATCAGTGGGAAGTCATGGCAGCTAGTAACTGCTATTCATGATGAAGGTGGTGGTCTTATACTTTGTGAGTGACAGTCATGATGTTATGACTCATTCCTATTTTGTTAGGTTGGTTTTGCTGAAACTGACACAACAGTTATGGTCAATTGTGATTGACATTCTCACACAGCTCTGATGAGTAAGTGCAAAATAGTCTGCCCATCAGCATGGCCAATGTCAGTCAGCCTGAAGTTCTTGCTAAGGGGGAAAGGCAGATTAGGAAGCTGGTTTTGAGAGGGTCCAGAGTGACTGCATCTGAAAGTGTATGAAATGTTTGCAGATCCCACATTTACCACATGTAGATCCAGGATTGGCAAAAACAGCGAAAGCAGCTGCCCATGTCATGGACCGGCCACCCATCAGTGAGCTCATTGGATGATAGTATATATCCCCATTATGTGGAGCAACAAAAAAGGTTTCACCTTTATTTGATCCATTGTGCTGCTATTGTTATGTGAATCCTTGGATTGCCATCATTGTTTCAAAGTGGCTCAGGACATGAGGATCTTAAAGTAGCATACTCTACTTTATGATGCTTGAAAGGGAGCATGTGGATGGTTGGCACATACTGGAAGAACAGCTGCAAAAGTGATTTGAGTATTGAGAGAATCATTGGACCAGACTGCCTGCAGGTGGCTGAAGAACTAACAAGGGGTGGTGCATTGTAAGTGCATGTGCAAGATGAGCTTGGGATTGACATGGATGAGCTTTCCAACTTGCTGTGAGCAGCATTAGCAGTGGCCTTTGCCATGGGAGGTGCTGTACCATTGTTGGCAGGTTCTTTCATCTCCAACACTAAGTACAGATTGATGTCCATAGTGGTGACCTCCACATTGGCATTGGCAGGGTTTGGAGCCTTAGGTGCGAAACTTGGTTGTGCTGCTCTGTTGAGGGCAGCTATTCATGTTTTGGTAGGTGGATGGATTGCCATGCTCATCGCATATGGACTCATGTGCCTTCTAAGTTTTGACAGTCATTTTTAATTTACTAACTACTTGTGTGTGGGACACATACAATGTAACATTTGAAGAGCCTATTGAGTTCCTGGAACTGATTGCAATAATTGTGGGAATTTGACCAGAAAATTCCATCGATCCTCAATTTTTATTGCAAAAGGTTTGTGTTGCTGTAATCCACAAGCATTGTATTGCAAAGGGCAAGATTGAATTTATCTTTCATTTATCAAGATCTATGCCATGATATGCTATTGGATTACATGGCTGTTGCAGTGAATGGGTTAAGATTTGCAACTCCTATTTTTGCCAGAAATGAGACTTGAAAACATCCACTTTTGCAACTTATTGTGTTTTCCTTCCCCTTCCATTTTTCTTTCTAATGATGGCCATGTTGATGGTTGTGCTTCTTTCTTTTTTTTTTAGCTTTTAAAAAAACTCCTCACAGTGTTGTTTTTTAACTTCTTTTTTGGAAGTTGGAAACTTGAGGCTAGGTCTTTTTTTAATTAAATTTTTTTGGAATTTCTGTTTATTTGAGGCTAAGTTTTGTTGTACTTTGTTAGACGGCGACAACAAAACCTACAACTGTCTTGATGTTAGAATTGGGAGTCCCACTTTGGAATTTAACAATTTTGAAAATAGAAATTCATATACCTTGAGATTGGAAGTGGACCTCATGCATGCTGAGAAAAAACAATCTTAAATTTTCTTAATAAAAAAGTACAGGTAAGTAGGGCGTTAAAAAATTAACTATGGTAACCAAGGGTGGTTAGTTGGGGGACAGGAACTCAATGAAAAACTCCTCCACTTCCGACCACCATCCATCCAAACTGGAGTGTTGGTGAGTGCTGGTTAATTGTGCGCCGGTCCCTTTCGTTGTTCCAAGAGAGGGAGGGAGCGCGAAAGGGAGGGATGAATCCTTCAACTGTTCACGCAGTTCATGCCGCAACTGCTGGCTGGCGTGCGCAGGCAGGCCTTGCTTGTCGCTGCGGCTGGCGCTAGCTACACGAGTGATGATGCGAGTCATGTGCTTTGCCTGGGTTTATGCGTACCGGAGCATCGGGGAAACCTTCTTGAGTGTGCTTCACGGACCTTATTATACGTACGCACACAACGTTGAAGATACCACGAATCCATGGGCTTGAGTGACACGGGGTTTTTTTTTTTTTTTTTTTTTCCTCCCTCAAAACGGCGAATTTTCACAGCGTAGCGAGAACAGAATTTTCTTAGAAAAAAATCTGGTGCGAAGTGTATAAAACGGGGTTTTCTTTTGGAAAAAGTATGCAAAACTCGCCATATTTTAAGGAGAAAAAAAAAGTCACAAGTCGCCATATTCAGACAATCAGTTTCTGGAGGTCGCCAGAACAAAGCGGCATGCTTAAAAACACTTGTTCTTTGCTGGCTGACCTCTAGTCGAATTTGGCTCATTTCCTCTTGTGTAGATGATCGCCACCTAATTGACAAAATTGTCGGAGATTTGCTCTCTTTCAATTTGTTTCATCACGCAAGAATTATATTCGGTTCAGATTGTGCCCTGCCTGCTGCTTCCTTCTTTTTGTTTTTATGCCAGATTGACAACAAAAGCTCTTACCTTTTTGTTTTTTGTTTTTGTTGTGTCTTTTGTTCAACTTCCAGCTGATTTGTGGGTCTAGGGATTCCCTGTTCAGAGACGGTAAAATTCTGTCGCTAGCTGCTCTGCCAGGAGCAATTCAAGGGTGTAAGAAAGTATTTGATTTTGGGCCGGTGCTAATAAGCTGATAGTTGATCAAGACGGAGCTTGAATCGAAGCTGTTGGGCGTGGAACTTTTTTAAAGAAAAATTTGTATCAACACCGGGGCGGGGGTTAACTGATCAGGTCGGAGCTGCAGCTGGGGTGAGAATTGGTGCATGAAAGTTAGGAAGATGCAGCTAGTGCAGCAATTGGGAGTGGTGCAAACTGTTGGCGCAGCATCGCTGCATCGGCCTGCAGGTAGAGACGTAGTACTAGATCGTGATAATTATGTGGGCAATAGTACCAGCAGCAGAACATGTGTAGTTGCTGCTGCTGCTGCAGGACGTTCTAATCACAGGCTGCAGCGGAAACTGTCGAGACTCAACCAGCTGCAGCCGCTGGTGCAGCAGCAGCAGCAGCAGCAGTTTCTGATCAAACCCCCGGGCCCGCGTTGCAAGTTAGCTGAACCGTCAGGGAAAGTGGCAGCCATGGGCCACAAGTCGCAATACAAGGACTCATGGTTGGACAATCTCCTCATCGCCCTTTTCGTTGGCCGCATGCAACGATTTACCGGTGAGTAGTCATGTCGCGCTCTTCACTCCAAGACAGATCTTCACTGAGCCAGAAGAAGTCTGACGATCCAAGTCTGATCCCAAGTTCTTCTAGAAACCAGCTGCTGAGAAATTTATGTTAAATTCATGAACTGGTAGAAGTTCTAATTGCCTTGTTTTGATCTGCTGCTGGAGCTCCATGATGATCAGGCATGTCTACAGAAATGAAGGGATACGAAGGGTTCGTTGATATAGCCAGGAAGGTGATGCAAAGCAGAAGTCCCTTGCTACAGAGAGCAACCACAACCCAAGTGCTTCATTCAGCAGTGCCATCTTTCTTACTCAAAGCTGTATAAAAACGTCTTCTTTGCAAAACCCACGACATACTCTGAATCATCATCATCATCATCATCATCTCTTCTAGTCTCTTTGCATCATGCATCCTGCTGCCTGCATGCCCCCGATCATCTACGTAATTTCTACTGTCACTACCAGTACTGTCAGAATCTCATAAATTACACATGCTGCATGTATACGTGATGATTTTCAGGCCCGAAAATTTATTCCAAAAACGAAGAGGACTGCAGAGATTTTTGCAGCTGCATCCGTCTTCTCATGTCAGTGGCTGGTGGGCCCGTGCGAGGTTTGTGCAGCTGCTGGTTGATGATCTCTTGTAGATGATCCTCATGTGCACTACTCTAATAAGAACGATAATTTTCATTTCCTAACTCATTAGCTGCTCTTGAACCTGCAACTCCATTTAGATCTAGATAGAGAATCACACCTGTAGCTAGCAGCCATGAATTTCTCTCCAGCTTACGTTTGTGCAGGTGAAGGAGGTGGAGGTGAATGGGAGCTTGCAGAGGAGTGGAGTGCTCATCAAAAAGTGCAGGTGAGGGGTTCCTTCAAGGGAATGTTGCAAACCCAGCCCCAGTGTTGCACAACTCCCTGTTACTTACGTCTGTAGTCTATTCTTTGGAGGTAAAGTTAGACAATTTTCCACATGGGAATCGTCTGGACAAGAGCTCCCTTGTGGAATTATGTCAAGATCTCACGAAACATGCAGTAATATATTATGCAGACGATGATGATCTGAAAGACTTCTTGAAAACATTGTAAGGAGGATTTAGGGTTTAGGATTCAACCACAAGGTTTAGGGTTTAGGGTTGCTGATCGATGATCACATGCAGGTTCTTGGAGAGCAGCAGTTGCGTAGGCATGTGTGTGAACTTGTGCAAGCTTCCCACCCAGGATTTCATCACCAATGAGTTCGGTATGCCGATCACCATGACCCCAAGTAAGTTCTAGACCAGATCTTCTTCATGCACCCATGAGTATTGATCAGCTGCTGCTGCAGCTCCTGCCTCCTGATGAAGTTCTACATGGGATACAAGCCCATTGATCATCATTGTAGCTCTATGTCTGCTTGTGGACCCAAGATTGTGAATCTCTGCCATCAGTGAGTACCCATGTTCAACTGCAATATGATCAGCTGTTTTCAATCTGAGCTCCAGAAGCAGCTCAAGAATTTATGTAATAGTTGTGATGAAACATTTGTTCAGCTGGTCTCTCAGCCAGTGTTTGGTTGGTTTAGGGTTTAGGGTTTAGCCTGGTGATATATTGTTGTTCCAGAGAATTTTAACTTCTGTCACTCCTAAATTTTCTACCAAATTTGATGAGCACTCCCTCCTGCACCTGCTTACAGATTTCGAGGATATGAGTTGTGAGATGGTGTATGGCCAATTGCCACCATCTCTAGAAGACGATCCATCACTCAAGCAGCCCTGCTATGCTTCTCTTTGTGAGTTGTCTCATCAGTTCATCACATTACACATGAGATCAATCAATATTCTTCCAGTGCAGTCTGTTCAATATACTTCTTATTGCTCAAAGATTAGGGTCCCTCGGATGAAAGATTCTTAGAAAAAAATTTCCATTCAAGTTCCACACACTCAGGTCCAGATGAACCTCAAGTCCTCTCATGAGATCAATTGAGCAATTAGGGATTTGGTTGTATATCTAATAGAGCTCGACTCGTAAATCTGTTGTGCACATGATCTAATCTTCTATTGACAAGAATCTGAAATTTACGTTGTGTGAGCAGGTTCTACAGCACAAGAGAAGGCAAGCCATTGTCCAAAAACCTCAGTCTAGATCTTCCATGATCTAAATTTTACCTCTTGTACAAAGAAATTTTACATCATGGCCGGTCCAAGCAGCACCCAAATTATATTGCAGCAACCACATAAGAGATCGAGCCACCACAGTTCTTTCATATGCTACTTATCAAAGAACCAGACTATAAGAATGACTGTTTCTTTCAAAATTTATGCAATTGCCCAGTACTGGGAAACACCCATCAAAATTCCAGCATCAATATCATGATGTGACATGTAAGGTGGCATATTCCCAACCCTAATTACATTGTAGAATTGGTCTCTCGAGGGGCAATGGATCAAAAGTGGCAATGCACATAGTTTGCACCTTGGGAAGAAATGTTCCCTTAGGCAATGGATCAAATGGACATTAGTAGCTTGCACCTTCAGGACAGTTGGTGCAAAGACTTGGGCAATGGATCAAATGTGTACATAGTTAGAATCTTGAGGAAAATTGGTCCCTTGGGCAATGGATGAACTATGTAGTCTGCATGTTCAAGAGAATTGGTCCCAGGTTGAGCAATAGAGTTCTACATAAGTGCTTAAGATAGAGAATGAAACTCCTCATTAGAAGTTCTCTTATAGGGGTCAAAATGTTAGATGAGCATTAAATTTGTTAATTGATTTGCATTGGGTGTTGCAATTAGGACCAAACTTCTTTTAGCATTTTCACAAGTGTGAAAGTGCTAAATGGAGTTTGATCTTGACTGTGATGCTTGAGGCAAATTCTGAGGCAAACAACCCTCCTCTTGCTACCAATACACTCTCCACAATCACATTAAATGTCAATCACAGTAATCTCATGTTAAGTTATATCAACCACAGCAATCTCATGTTGAGTTTTGTCATTTGGTCCAAATTTTTTTTGGACTCTATGGATAACAAACAACAAAGAAAGGGTGACAAAATCAACAAGGTACAAAATAATGACTGGACTGGACATGACTTTAAGGGTAACTCTAATGGATCAAACATTGTACATAGTTTGCACCTTCAGCTCACTCCGTGTCCTGCTGTGTTTGTAACAAGTATAAGGATTCAAGTTTGAAGCTTAGCTCACATATGTGTGGAATAGGAATCAGGAGTACTGTAACTTCCATTTCACCATTAATGTGAAACACATCTCATGTGCACAAGTCAGTTGTAGAGTTGAAATGCCATTTTGAGGTTAGTGAGAATTGCACCCTCAGTCAAGTTTGCTCAATTGCTCACTATACCAAAAGTGTGAACAGGACCCTCACCGCAGAGCCCAATTCTAAGAAAAATATTTCAAAATTTCAATTGAATTTTCAATGATGAATATAAGTCAAAATTCATTATCTCCCTCACTTTAGGTCTAAAAATGATGTAATTAACTCCAGAAATCCTACTCATGAGGGCTTTCCAACAATATCAGAAGCGCACCCCCATTTTCGTATAATTTTTAGTTTTGATTTTATTAAATTTTCAATGACAATTTTGTTCAATTTTCAATAACTCTTACATCATAAGTCTAAACATTATAAGACCAGTCTAAACACTAAGAAATCATCTTGGTGCACCAATACTCATCAAAAGCTTTCCAATGATACCAAGAGCATAAGTGGGGAGCAGTGGGGGAGCTCCATGGTTTTGGAGATCTTAAGTTGGCAAACAAACAAACAACCTTCTTAATAGATAGATGTAACATGGGGGTACACAAATGAATGACAAAAGTGGACAGAAAAAAGTTGCAAGTATGAAATCGCTTACATACAGTATAACATGTACAAAAGGAATGGACAAAGATGACAACAGAAGTCTTTTTGTTTGCAAAAGACTACAGTTTTCTTGTGTGTATTTGTGTATTTTGTACTTGGGTTTGCTTGAAATGGGTGTTGCTAAGTGTACTGTGTGCTGCCAAGAATGGGTCAAGAATTAAACTCAGATCTGGATAAAGGTAAGTAAGCAAGTAAGTTCTTAGAACCCAAGTTACTTGCTTTGATTTGCCTCATGGGTGTTGCTCATAATTCCATCTCTGTGAAAGAATTTGAGAAGAGGGTGTGAGTCTTGCTTTGGTTTACATGATAGGTGTTTATCACAGATTCCATTATTGTGCAGAAATTGAGAAGAGGGTGTGAGAATCTTTGCTTCAGTTTGCTTGGTGGGTGTTTCTCATAAGTTCCATTTCTCTGCAGGAAATTGAGAAGAGAGTGCGGGTCTTGCTTTGGTTTTTAACTAATGGGTGTTTCTCATAAATTCCATTTTCTGTGCAGGAAATTGAGAAGAGGGTGTGAAGCAAAAGAAGAGGGAGCCATGAAGGGGTGCACACTTTCACAGAGTTGCAAATTTGCAATGGTGGAACATAAAGTTGTTATCAGGTTCTTTTCTTCAACCTTCGATTTCTCATGCCTGCAGTTTCTGTATCAATAGGTAATATTCTGTTGCTCCAGTTCTATCCCCTCTCTTGATTTCTCTTTCACACATCTTATGAATCTGTCACACCCATGTTTGTCTAGCCAATTTTTATCACAGTTAGGATGAGTACTTTCTTTTATAGTTGTTGCTTAACAGGTCCTTGAATACATGACCTTTTGCTTCCTCCCATCAGATGGTGCAATGGGTTTCCAGGATGCCATTTCTTGCAACAGTGGGTTAAGCAAAATCACATTAGATCAAATTTGCAGGCACTACATCTGAAGATCCCGACAGTATACAAATGTCAAGATCAGAATTCTAGGAAAAACAAAACTTGAATATTGAAGTTGAAAGATGGGCCAACTGTATTGGATACAGCTAGATGGTTGCATCTATAGCTGTTGCCATTGTCAAAGCCATCTGGCCAACTGTGAAGATCTCATCTCCCAGGTACTAATTGCACCCACATTCCAGAATGTAAACAATGGGTTTTGTTGTTGTCAATCTTTTATGATTTTCTGAACTCAATGCCCAGATTGTGTCAGACTCACTTCTGAAAATTGCCATTTTCAGCATTGTCAACAGCCCAAATTTTTTCTCTAGTACTAAATCTCTGCATTGCTCTGTATCAGTCATTTCACTGCCTCTATGGAAAGGCATACCTTTTTGACAAAGTGTAAGCACTTCCATGTCTCCTTAGTATGGCTTTCCCAATATTACTTCAGACTCGGTGTTGCTACTCCAAGTAAGTTTGCAAGAGGTAGAAAGCCCAATGGTGTAACATCTGCAATTTTTAAGCAGAGTGGAAGATCATATAGTGATGGAAAATTTATGTTCAACACTGTAATTGATAACTTTTTTCGGAGCCAGGTTTTTTGAAGGCACATTAAAACTGAGCATTCACAATTGATCAATGGACAGTAGGATCTTATGTTAAAACCCTTTTGTGCAGGGTGAATGTCTCAGTTGGGCCTCAAGAGGATCAAATGATGACAACAGGCAAGCATACTGTTGTTGACATTTTCTGCAACTGCTGCCAGTGGATTGTCTGCTGGAAATATGTATTTTCTTTCTTCTCTAGCAAGTTCTTCTCTTCCCAGTTTGTGCAAGCATATATTGTAGTTTCCTCATTTCTGTTGCAGTTCCAATCCAGGGGTTCTCAGAGTGGGAATAGGTTGAGATCATCTTTGTGGGTGCAGATAAAATTCATTAACATGTATGTCTGCTACTTACAGGAATCAGCGTTTGAGAAGAGTCAGAAATACAAGGAAGGCAAGTTGATTCTTGAGTGGTAAGTTGTGCCATCAAAGA
>Ga0209611_10004474_pt1 | contig 23891 bp, 11 predicted proteins | sample S1TSphgellanicum_3_FD_187693 | JGI IMG/M metagenome (GOLD analysis project Ga0209611, IMG submission 187693) | Host-associated microbial communities from peat moss isolated from Minnesota, USA - S1T2_Fc - Sphagnum magellanicum MG (SPAdes) (version 2) | ecosystem: Host-associated > Plants > Peat...
GGGGGGGGGGGGGGGGGATTTTTTTGAGTTTTTTTGTTCCTCATGTGTTCCCCAATATGTTCCCAATAGCACCACACTTAAATCCTATATGCTTTGTGCAAAGTTCTCCCCTTTTTCACCTACAAAAGATAGGTGGGTCAAGGGAGAGGCACCCCATCCTCCAATAGAAATGAGGGGCCAATCCTTTTTCACTTATATTTTGGAGAACCTCCAAAGTTTCAGGTTTTTGGTGTTATGGGCCAATCAAAATGGCTCATTGCACCACCCCAAAAAAAACAAAACAAAACAAAAACTTGTGAAGCACCTCACATCTAATGAATTGAAACATGAATATACAACCCTAATACATATATATGGGTATAGCACATTATTATGCCCCCCATGTTGATGCACGTGCCATTAGCCTACACCAATAGTGTTAAAGGGCATAGGTAGTCATAAAAATTCTTGGCAGCCAATGGGATGAGCATGCATTCAAGGGGCCCAATTTTTTTCCTTTTGAGGAGGGTGGGGAGTGGTGTTGATTTTTTTCAATTTGTGTTGTTCCTAGGTGTTTGCAACAAATTCCCCAAGTTCTCAATAACAACCCCACTTTGTCCTAGATGCATTGCCTGATGTGAGTGAATATTGGCACTTAATATGTTTGGAGCAAATATTTTTATATTGAGAAGTCTCCAAAGTTTCAGAATTTGTGTGTGTGTGTTTTTCACAAGTTTCACCTCGTCTTCTCTTCCTTCGTAAAACTTTGATCAAAATTTGCAAAAAGTTTGACTATGGAATGGTTATTGTTTTGACAAAAAAATAAAAATAAAAAAATAAATGTTAGAAGGTGCAAAATTAGTGCTATTTGTTGGCCTACAAGCTTAAAAGTACTTTTGAATTTTTTTTTAAAAAAAATTTACAAGAACTTATTGTTTTAACTCTTGTCGAATACATGTGTAATTCTTGTTATGAGATAATGTCCTGCAAACTCTTGATCATTACATGGAATTGACAGTGCCAAAATTCATAGCAAAATGGATGAACTGACACCCATATTATACCTCGATAAAAATCCTAAAATTCATTTAAATTATTTCTAAGAATTACAAATATCCCTGAATCCATGGTTTAAACTAAATGGGGGTCTCTGAGTTCAAATCTAACAAATTTCTGAGCTTAATATGGCCACTAACTAAAAGGCCTCACTTCAAAAGGGTGAATTTTGGTACCTACCAACATGGGTGCTGGTTGACCCTGGCCAAAAGTTTCCAACCTTGTTGGGGCCCACTAGACCCCAGGTTACAAGTCTTTTACAGATAACTTTATTATATGGATCTTTTGGAATGGCAGAATCGAATGGAAACAATCAGTAAAAGCTCACTACATGATGGTACTTCAGAAGTTCATTATAGAGTACACTGGATGCGAAGGACTCAGTTCACTTTGGTATCTGCCGTTCTGACTTCGCTCCCATGCTGGCAGGGAGCCAGAAAGGCCAACTTGTGCCTCCTCTGGTGCTCATATGGTTACCTCCTCTTGTGAATGTGAGTTCACAATGGAGTTCCCTGTGGCATTAAGATGAACACCCACCAGTGAACCATCCAAAACATCCCCTTTTGGATTTTTGGATGGGATGAAACCCAACCCTAGGGACTGTCCTCTGGGGTGGGTTTCTTTCTTTTTTTCTTTTCTTTTTTGTTCCCCCACGCCCCTGACCTTGCCACGGTCAGTTCTAAGAAAAACCCAGCTACCTACCCCTCCTAGCTACCTACCCCCTACCAACTACCTACCCAAACCCTAAACCGAAAACCCTTTCACCTCCCTTCTCAGTTTCAGAGTTCTGCCATGCTCCTTGATGCTCTTTTGGGCTCTAGAAGCTCCATCGCGTTGTGCTCCTCAAAGCTCTACCATGCTCCTAGTGCTCCTCCAAATGCCTGCCATCACCATCGCTAGAGGGAGAGTGAGGAGCAAGGAACCAGAGGACGCAAGGATGTGTCCTCTGGTTCCTTGCTCCTCACTCTCCCTCTAGCAATGGTGATGGAACAAGAGCCACACATGCCCCCCAAGGTCGCCATCACGTACTCAAGTAAGCCTGCACCTAGCTCCTAGTGGATCTTTTTGCTCATGTGCTATTCTTTCATTTGCTTGCTCTTCTTGCTCTTGGTACTTGTTTCTAGTTGATCCTCTTCCCTACTCGCTCTTGGTGCTCCTGGTCGGTCCTCTACTATGCTTGCTTCTAGTGCTCCTCTTCCCTGCTCACTCTTGGTTGCTTCTCTTCCCTATTCACTTTTTGTGTTCCTAGTGCTTTTGGTCACTTCCATGTTTGCTCTTGGTGCTCTTGGTGTTCTTGGTTGCATTTTTTCCCTGTTCATTCTTGGTGTTCTTGATGCTCTTGGTGCTATTCTTCCTTGCTCCTTCTTGGTGCTATTCTTCCTTGCTCCCTTTTGGTGCTCCTAGTGCTTTTGGTCGCTCCTTTTCCTTATTCACTCTTGGTGTTCCTAGTGTTCTTGGTCACTCTTCTTCCTTATTTGCTTTTGGTGCTCATGGTGCTCATTCCTAGTGCTCTTCTTCCTTGCTTGTTATTAGTGTTCCTAGTAACTTCCTTTTTCGGTTTTGGTGTTTCTTTTCCCTATTCACTCTTGGTGTTTTTAGTGCTCCTGGTCACTCCTCTTCCCTATTTGTTCTTGATGTTCCTAGTGCTCACTATTGGTGCCCCTATTCCCTGCTCATTCCTAGTGCCCATGGTGCTTGTTCCTAGTTGCTCCTCTTTTGCTATTCGTTCTTGGTGCTCTTGGTGTTTTTCCTCCTTGGTCGCTTTTAGTGCTTTTGGTGCTCCTCTTCCATGTTTGCTCTTGGTGCTCATGGTGCTCATCATTGTTCCTTTTCTTTGTTCGCTCTTGGTGTTTTTCTTTTATTTGTTTTTAAATTTTAGTTGGTTGTTTGATATTGATTTGGTTTGTCTTGGGTAATAATATGATAACTCAAAATGAATTGAAATGGATATGAAGTGTTATAGGCATTGATGCACCAAATGCACCCACACATGCAAAAACGAAAGTGGAAATTCAACTTACAAGTAAAAGTGAAGAGGTTCAGACAGCTAGTGGAAGTTTAGGTGTTGTGGTAAAGGTTTAACTAGATATTGAAGTTGAAAATGCTTAGTGTTGTAACCCTAGCCCTGGGCTCATGACCAAGGCAAGGGCTTACGAAGATGCGAGCCAAGAGTGAACTCGGGAGTCACATTTCATGCTCCCAGGAGTGCAAGAGAGTGAGAGGGAATGAACCCCACACTCCCAAATGAACACCCACTTTGGGAATTAGAGTTTCAATGGACTCCTGAATTTTCAGAGGGCAATTGCAAAGGTCAAAACTCATTGGATTGAAAAGTTCCTTATATCATTGAAAAGCTCTTGGAATGTAGATGTCTAAAATGAGCTTGCATGACCCATTTGAGTACCTAAAACACAAGTTATGGCCAAAAGAAGGGCTGGAAGTCAAATTGTCAATTTGACTTTTGATCACTAAAAGTTAGGAATCGCCCCAATTTCTTTGTGTGCATGTGGTTTTGGAAAGATCTCGAAGAGGGCTACAACTTTGCTTCAGACCTCACCCTAATCAGAGGTCTACACACAAAGTTATGGGCCCCCAAAGTTGCAAAAGTCTCCACTTTGGGAATTTCAAGACTCCCACTTATGTGTCCCGGGACAAAATGACATTTGGGTGCTGGACCTGTGGCCAGGCACAAAGTATGCTATAAGGGGGAAGGTGATGGCTTCCCCCAAGTCCGGGCCGTGGTGAATCTTATGAATCTATGTTTGCACGTGGCTCGTCCATGCACCAAAGGTGTTTTAGCTCTGCATTAACCAACTTGTTGTTTGGTTTGTGCAGGTCTGTGTGAATAAGTGACTTGCTTTTCAATCTTCCTAGTCCCATCTTGGAGTTCTAACACACCCCTTTACCCCCGAAGTGCTATGAATCAGGGAACACGCCCCAATTTTTTTTCCTTCCGATGTCTTCTTCGGACTCGCAACTGAATCCATCAAGGAGCTTAGGGGTGCGTCACTTAATTTGCTAGTGGAAATGAAGAACTTTCTCCATTACAATCATATTTTCGATCAATATAAAAACATCATCAAACATTTGTGCTTTATGTGTTTCTTGAAATTGTTGAATTTTTGTATATTTACAAAATTTTAGCCCCACTCATCTTTTAGATTGAGAGATGGGTGGGGTTTTTTTCGTCAATTTTTTTGTTGCAATACCCCAATTCTTTAAGGTATTGTTCATAGTATACGCCCCTGTCTTTATGAATGTTTGGCATATGTAACACATATGCAAAAGTTTAATCCAAGGGGCAGTACTTAAATGTGGGTAATGCATGGTTGTTTAACCCATCATTGACACTTTGAATGCATGCATGTATTGCATTATTTTAATGGGACAATTTCTTATGAATCCACCTCCATTTAATGGAATTAATGCATGTTGTACAATTGGTCCTACTTACATTTATTTATCATATATTTGGCTCCAAACATTTTGACATTAGTTTATTAGGGCACACATACTCTATTGTTAATCAAGTATGGAACAACAAACATTTGTTTAGGATTTGGTTTTTCCCATTTTGAAACATATATGGAGATTATTCGACCTATATGAACAAGAAGGAAAACAACTTCCAATTCATTAAAGGTATGAATTTAACTTTACTTTATTTCATTCAATTAAATTTGTATAATTTTTTTTTTCCCCACCATGAGCTAGTTATCAAAATCATATATTTGTTTTCATTTAGGTTTTTTCCTTCTTAATATTTAATATTTATAGGTTAATTGTTTACTATGCAAAGATTTTATTCCAAAGCTTATGGTTTTTTTTCCCAGAGCACAAGATTTTTGGTAAACACTTATGAATTTGTAATACATGGGTGTAAGGTTTTAGGGTCCTTTTTTTCAATGTGCAATTAGGTTTAAAGCATTGGTTGGATGGGTTCATGATGAAGGTTTATAAGTTACAAATTCGTTGGGCTTCCAATTGTAGCTTTAATTTGGGGGTTGGATCTTGATTGGGGAAGGTTTCAAAAAGACAATTTTCCTCAAACAAAGTAGCAATATTACCTTTTTTTGTAAACTACAAATTAGGGTTTCATTTATCATTCATAAGTTGTTGAAATAACTAACATTCATGTTTGGATAATGTCAATGATTTGTTGGGTTTTAAATTGTCCCGATCGGAGGGAATAAACACATATGGTAAATGATGGGTTAAACTATATATGAGGGTATTGTTGTCCATTTGCATTTAAGAAGTTGTTGTGGGTTAATATAATATAATTCAAAAAACATTACTAACATGAAATAAAGTGACACGTATTTTTGCACATGTGATACATTTGAAAATTACATCATGAGGTGACCTCCAATGTTTCAATCCATTCAAATCTAAAGTTTGACACATTCACCTTTCTCCAATGTCAACTTAGAGTGGAAAACTGTATTTAGGCATGGGGGCCAAAACAAGGTGGCAATTGAAGTTGCATATATTCCCCATGGAAGAGTATCATAATTTTTGGAGGGTGAACGAGGGGATATGTAAACCCCATTTGAGTGGAACAAACATAAAAACTTGGCCCTGCAAGAAGAAAAGGTTGAAAAGCCAACAATCAAAAATCACCTTGATCATACTTGGCATTTGCAACAACTCATGTATATAAAAAAATTGTTTTTCATTTTTCATCTAATATAACATGGTCTTGTCTCACTTTATTTGATTGAATGTATGTCTTATAGGTACCAATGTGGCTATGGACCATAAGACCACCATGGAGATTCCAATGCATGATCCATAAAGCATGGTTGTTTGGCCCACTTTTCAATCAAAAGGCTATACACACAACCTGATGTTGTGGAAATCACTTTTACCATTGAGCACACATTCGAGCCTATGGAGATCTAGCGCATGGGGCATGAGACCCAGATTTTGTTGCACAAATGTCTTTGTATGCTCTTCGTATGTTGCAAGTTTTGAAGGATTATATATGGACCCAATTGAAGTTAGGGTACACGGTGAAACAAATCGACAAACACAAGACAATTTGGTGGGCATGAGTTAATGTAGGGGAGCCCATGACCAAAGATGACTTATTGGGATTACAAAACATTGTATATTTGGATTGAAAACACAAGAAGGATAGTTGGTGCCTACACTGAAACCTAACAATTTTTATTCAATCATGTGTATGTGTTCACCTTGATGATATTTTTTATTTCCAAGATGCAAGTGAGGTGATTGAGATTTAAATGCCCTTCGCCGTAGGGATTCGGACACCTGCATAGTTCTAGGCCATGATCCAATTCAACACTAATGATGTGAAATATCATTTACTCACATTGATGGTATTGATCTTCATCACATTGGGATGCCAATTGCTTGGGTCATCACAAGTTGGCAAACTTATGAAGATTTGTGGAATGGTTAATTCCATTACAAGTGAAGTTTGTGGCAAACATGCGCAATTATATTAGAAACCCTTGTGTTTTATTATGGATGATGCCCCACAAAAATTATAACATTATGATGGGTTCTACTTTACTTTCGGATTTTGTGTACATTTTCACTAGTTGGGATTTACATAAGGTTGCACTTCATATTGATCATTATGTTTGAAAAAATAAAATTCAAGTGAATTTTTTTGTGCATTCTAGGATTGTCTAAAACACCAATCATGTCTCGATTTGTGTTTGGCATGTGTTGAAAGCATGGTGTTTAATGTCTATGGAGAAAATAAAAGATGCGAAAATGAGGTGTGCAATATTTGATTGCCTTTACTTGGTGATGTTCATGTCCATCAACCTAGGGGAGACCATTGAATTGTTCAAAGCATGTGGGAGGGGAAAAGTGATGGAATGTTTAATAGCTTTAAGTCTAGTGATACATGGACCTAATATTTTTGGGCTTCCTATTGCCAACTTGTAATGTAATTAAATTATTTATAGCCCAATGTTTTAAGGCAATTTTGACACTTGTGAAATTCAAACCTTAACTTTCATGTGCAATGTGCATGTCTACGTAGATTTGTGGATGGTTAGTTTTTGTCAAGTGCCACACTCCAATCAAAATATGCAAGCTAGCATATAATCTTACCATGGGGCATTGAAGAGTTGTTTTTCTTTTGATACAATAGGCCTCAACAGATGTCGCATTGATTGGTTGGTGTACATGTGGAAGCTCACTATAATTGTGGCATGACATTACATGCACTAAGCAGATATGAAAAAACGTGAGTTCATAAATAACAAAGTTGTGCAATGAGTTGTGGTGGCAAGTGTGGACAAACAAAGTTGATCACACACATCAATGTCACTCAATTTACTTTGGAAGGTGAAGACAATGTTAATGCTTGGAAGGTGAAAAACCAAACCCATATTCATGTCATTTACAATCTTAACTATATTTTCATTGAATATGCATCCTTCACATGCAAGTGGGCGCTATGTGGGAATTTATGCAAGCACCAAGTTATTATTCTCTTGGCATGTAGCGACCTTACTAACGATGATATCATCAACTATTGTGGCATGTGGTATGGGAGCAATCGTGGGGGGTTGAATGCCATGTTTGTGGATTTGAAATATTTGCAAGTGCATGATGGTTCTTCAGAAGATGAAAGTTATGAGGAAGACATGATTGATGGGGCATATGTTGTAGACATTGGTGGCTTTCTAGATATAGATGACAATAGCCTTTTTTCTTTTGATGGTGTCCACAATGATGAACATGAAAGTTCATCTACCCCCATGTATTGAACCTTTTTTTGTTGATTGCAAGATGCAATGTTGGAGATCACAACCAAATGCAAGACAAGTGCTAGCCTTCAACTTTATGACTATGCAACATCTCTTGCAAAACAAGTTGCATCGGACATTTTGGAAATTTGTTTGACACGGGCCAATGAATCAATGCATTTAGGAATGGTCTTTAATTGAGTGGAACATGGATTAGGGAACTTAGTTAGTTGGTTGAAAGGTTGGCATGAAATTATGTTACAACATGCAAATTCTTGTAATAAAAGGAGTCATAAGTAGAAGGGTTTATGGTACTTGTACGGAAAACCAATGTAACAGGTTTTATTCCATGCATTTGTCTATGGATTAATTATTCAATGTGAAAGGAAAAGTTGAAGCAACCACTATTACACCAATTTAAGAATCCATTTTCAAAATCAATATAAAGAAAACAATTCACGAAATAATAACAATAAATCATTTTCATTTTAAAAATCTTCAAAAAGACCACATAAAATCACCACAAATAAACATACATTCTAGTTGTTATATAATTTTGTGATAAAGGTAATGGACATTAAAAAAAACACATACAAAGTAGTGACGATTGGGGCTATTGCATAACAATAGAAAAAAAATCTCACTATGCCAAACCAAGATGTGGATAATGTTAATCTCAATAAGGTGAATATGGTATATGGCATATTTAATGCAAGTATTGCGAGCCATCAAAAAAGATTATAAAACCCCGATGAAGGTAATGCATTTTTTGGGTATGATGTTAGTTCTAATGTATGTACCATGTTGTGCGGGTGTTGGAATCTTAGATATTAAACCCTAACGTGGATTTTTTTTGGGTGTGATGTTAATTTTAGTGTACACATTCTATTGTGTGGATATTGTAAAATAACAAAAGATTATAATCATGAATGTTAAATTGCAACGAGGGAATTATTTTTATGTATGATGTTAATTTTAATGTACATATTCTATTATGCAAGCATTACAAAACAATAGAAGATAATAATCTTAAATGTCAAACCTTAATGTGGGTATTTCATGTTAATTCTAGTGTACGTCCTCTGTTGTGTAGGTATTGTGAAACAACAAGAGATAAGAACCCTAAATGTTAAATCTCGATGAAGGTAATGCATTTTTGTATGATGTTAATTCTAGTGTACATCCTCTATTGTGCAAGTATTGTGAAACAACAGGAGATAAAAACCTTAAATGTTAAATCTCGATGAAGGTAATGCATTTCTATATGATGTTAGTTTTAGTGTATGTCCTTTATTGTGTAGGTATTGCAAAGCAAAAAGAGATAAAAACCTTAAATGTCAAACTTCGATGAAGGTAATGCATTTATAGGTGATGTTACTTCTAGTGTATGTACTCTGATGTGTAGGTATTACGAAACAACAAAAGATTACATTCATGAATGTCAAAGCATGATGAAGGTACTACTCATTTGCATGATGTTAGTTTTAGTGTCCATATTCTGTTGTGAAGGTATTACCAAACAACAGAAAATATGAACCCTAAATGTCAAACCTCAATGAAGGTAATGCATTTTTGGGTGATGTTAGTTTTAATGTATATAGTCTGATGTGCAAGTATTATGAAGCAACATAAAATAAAATACCTAAATGTCAAATCCCGTCAACGAAGGTAATGCATTTCTAGGTGATGTTAATTCTAGTTTACGTAATCTAATGTGTAGATATTGCAAAATAATAAAAGATTACATTCTTGAATGTTAAAATGCAATGAAGGTATTTTTTTATGTATGATCTTAGTTCTAATGTGCATACTTTGTTATGCATGTATTGTGAAGTAATAAAAAATTAAAATCATGAATGCCAAATCGTGATGAAAGTATTACTTTTATGTCTGAAATTAGTTTTAGTTTATGTCTTCTGTTATGTGGGTATTGCGAGGCAACAAAAGATTACAATCTTGAACCTTGATGAGGGTACTACATTTCTACATTATGTTAATTTTAATGGGTCCAAGTTCTTTAAGGTGTACCAAAATCTTGTCACAATGTCACCCTTTTATGTCTTTTATACCTAGTCCTTTTTTACCATGTAATGACACATTTATGGATGATTATGATGGAATTTAGAATTGTAATGGTCTGAAATATAATCCTTTTAAAAATATTGACAACTTTTGATTCATTATTTTTTATGGGGATCAAAATATAAGGTAAAAAAGGACTATAGTAAGGACTAGGCCTTTTTCGTCTTGTGTGATACACCTTAAAGGATTTTCACCCAAGTGTATCTACTATGTTGTGCAAGTATTGCAAAGTAACAAAAGATTTAAAAGATTCTAATCTTGCGAATCATTAGGGTATTGCATTATGTGGTACAAAGTCCATGCAATGTGGGTATTGCAAAACCATAATCATATCCAGATTGGGCTTCCTTTGAATACAAAATTGAAGGAATTTAATAATACCTACATCTAGGTTCTCAAATATCATTAATGGAAATGATTATAACACATTTTACTTATCAGTTCATTTGCAATACCCTCAAGTGGGTGGGTGCAAATATTTTACTTATGACCTTCAATGAAGGTTAAAGTACACATAATCAATTCATTTGCAATATTTTCATCGGGGTAGGTGCAAATATTTTACTTATGACATTGTATGAGGGCTAAAATACATATAATTAGTTAATTTGCATTACCTTCATATGGGTGGGTACAAATATTTTACTTATGACCTTCCATGGGGTTAAAATACATACAATTAATTAACTTGCAATACCTTAATTTAATTGTGAATTTTTTTTATATGTGGGCTTTTATAATGAATGTTAAGGGGCGAAATTGCAACCCTTGATCATTATTGTCTTCCAAAAGGTAAGATTGAGGGAACAAAGTCAATGCCTTATTATTCAATAGAACCAAACTACCTTCTATTGATTTACTTTATTATAATTACTCACATAGTAAGTAAGGAGTCATATGAAAAGCAAAGGAGGAAGGTAACGGTTTACTATCAAAAAACTTATCTACCATCCTATAAATAGGCTAATCTTAAGAAATAGGGGAGGAAAATAGAAAAAGAGTAGCATGGGAAAAAAATAGCATCCAATAATGGTTATTTTCCAATGGTCTATAGTATTTTCTACACCTTTACATATTGTTTGGTTGGGGTCAGCATACCTTCTATAGTTATTGTCCCATTTTCACCATGCTTGCAAGTCCTTTAGTGGTTCTGCCTACCATTTGTAACACCTTAGGACACCTTTCCCTTGTTCTAAATTGTCTATAACACACAAGAGTCCTTCACAACCAATGCATACTACTTATAACCATACCTTTTAGTTTATAGGCATCTACCTGCTGATGTTTTCCCTTTGTTATCTACCTTTAGATATTAACTGCTACTTTCTTATGGCAACCAATAACTCATTTATCCAAAGGCTACCATATGGTATGCTTCATAACATTTTAACTTAAAAGAAATGCAAAAATACCATCTCAAGGAAGTAATTTACTTGTGCAATCTCAAACTGTTCTACCTCCCACATTTTGTAATAGAATAGAGATACAACAAACACATTGAATCCTTTAATCATCTTTCCATTGCAATCACACACAAAATACAACACATTACTCCATTATTTCCATATTTTTTTATAAGTTCTTCATTCCTTCTCCCCAACTACAAAAAGTTTCTAATGCCCTATAACTCCACTTAATGCTTCTTTTAATCTTCCTTTTCCACAAAGCTGAACAAGGCCCACATTAACCCTTAGAAAATAGAGCCCTTATCCTAATCCTTTCATAGAAATCTCTTAGACAATTGGGTGGATTATCCCTTAAATATTCATTAACATGAATTATTTAATCCCACTAGCTTCACCTTTTGGATAAAGGATGGTAAGTCTATCATTAGTAACTATTAGTTACAAGAAGACCTATGGTACTAACTAGTTTAAAAATTTCTACCCATTAACAATGAGTCCCAAACTTAAACCCTAATCTTGATTTGTAACCTTAAATTGTTTGTAATATCATCACCTTGTCCATTCCATCATCATTTTCAATGATTGCAAAGTTATGATGATTAATGAGGAGGTAGGTCAATTGATAACTTGGTACATTGGATCTAGTAGGTACCTGCCTTGTTGGCAAGTAGGGAGGGTGAAGGTGGGTAAATGGCTAGGTGGGCGGGTAGGTAGATGGAGAGGATAATAGGTAGGTAGGTGGGGGTCACTAGAGTAGGTAGGTTGATTTGGGGGGGTGGGGGGGTGGGGAGTGTTTCATTTTTTGAAACACCTAACTTATTTTTTCATTTTTTTTTATGCCCATCAAATATATGGCAAAAAAAAGGATTTGATAATGCTTTATATTAAGTAATGCCCTTGAAGCAATGTGTTCCTGAAATAAACACCCCTTTAAATCCACCTTTGGTGCCCAAGTGGGTGCTTATTTTGGGAATGCCCTACTCCTTAGCTTTTACCCTTCTCTTTGCATTTGTACACTTCAATTTCCTTATACCCCCAACTATGAAAAGGAGAACCCCACAAACTAACACATTGAACATAATCATTTCACTTTGCCTAAAGAATTACACACGTTCACATATAAGTGGTCGATCCATCCCTTCACAATTCTATTGAGATCACATTTCATTTTTTATGGACAAGGTTGATGCACACACCCAAACATGCAGACCACCCACTCACCCTAAAAATCTTATGCCAACATTTAAGAAAATTGAAACAAACATCCAATATCAATTTTCATGATGACGTGAACTAAATTGATTGGTGTTTTAAGTTTTAATTAAAGTGCATTGACCTTGAAACAACATGAAAAAATAATAATATTTATTAAAATTGGGGATCATGGTGCAACACTAACTCCTAAATGTAGAAAAATGGCCAACATTATGTAAGAAATGACATCCTTAAGAAGAAAGGCCAAATTGTGAAATTAAAATTTGCATAACCTTTTCTTATGAATCCATAATTAAAACACATCACAAAACTTTTAGGCTATAGTTATCCACTCACCTTAGTGGAAAATACAAAAGAGCAAAACTAAAAAAAACAAAACAAAAAAGATCACTTGTCACCCTTTTTCAACACACCATTTTTATTTGAAATTTCATTTAGGATGAAATGGAATGTGAGGTAAAACTCAAATGTTATTGCAAACAGAAGGGGCATAATGTTAAGTGTAAATTTAACATAATCCTCACAACATTTTCATAATGGGTCATCATCCCACCTTTTGAAAAAATATGAAAAGGTGTTACTAGCAATAACCTATTGAACCCAATCTCCATGTCACATGCTTTGAACTACCACCTTGAAACTTCCTCAAGCAAGAACAAAAAAAAATCTCTTCCTTAGGTTGAATGCGATGAATGTGAGGATTTACTTGGATCTACCAAGGTTGTACCTCCTTACTTCTCTCTCACCTCCAATTTACACCCCTTCTATTGCATTGCTTTGGACAACAATTATATATGAAAAATGACTTCAATAGTCCAACATGTACATATATCAATTGTTGGATAGTAACCCTTTTTGTCTAAGACAATCCCACACTTTAAACCCTAGACACATAGACATATTTTATCGTACAATATTGAACAACAATCACATTGATTAACAACACGTCCTATATTCCTATTCATCCCTTTTCTACCAATACTCATTGGGTAACAACAACCCTTTAATAGGACAATGATGATTTTAAATAGGATAGTCTGCATATGCATACAAGCACACACCCATATCTCTAAGATAAACAAAAACCACACTTTGACCCAGCTCAACATATGTAATAATTCATAACCCTTTTCATCATGTCTTCAACTTTTCAATATTTTTCCACAAAAAGGTACATAAAGTTCTTTCAAGACTCTCATCACCCTACCTCTTGATGAAAAAGCCACGACCTATCTCTAGTCTAAGCCCTACCTATTGGACGAACCTTACAAACCTCCTCTCACAATATTGTCCCTTAATTTAATATATATTAAGATATATTAAGGAGAAACAATCTTAACTTAATAATCCTAACCTCCTCTATTTTTCCCAAGTCACCCACTTCCTCTAAACTAAGGTGAAAGAAGATTCCATCCTAATCACCCTACACCATGGGTCTTGCCCAAAATTCTTCCTCCCCTTGTACTAATCCTTATCTTGCTCAACCCTTTACCACTAGCCAACAAAACGCCCTTCGACCCCCAACACATTGGGTAAGGTCTATTGTTAAGTTAGTCAGAATCTGCCAAACCATCACCTCATCAGCTTCTCCTTAATATTGAAGAGGCGCGCTACATTGGCTTTACCTCCTGCCACTTTTGGACCATATTTTTTAACTTACCGTTGGAACGGTCATGTGCTAAACTTGGGGGAGGGGGAAGGTGGAATAGAGGGGAGGGGGAAGGGTTGGCTGGGGTTTTCAAAAGTACACTTAAAAAAAGAAAAGACACCCATTGATCCTTCCCGAAGGGTTTCATAAATAACTTACAAATCCCAGCTTATGCAGTGGAACGGGGATTTGCATCTAATCAATGAGTATGGAATGTTATGGGTAATGTCCCCGATCTTTGGGGGTGTCAAGAGGTGTTTGCGGATTGTAAGGTTTGCCTTCTCTTATTTCAAATAAATAAATAAATGAATGAATAAAATAAAAACACCTGGCAAGGAAACAAAAGGAAAAAAGAAAAACAAAGGACCGAAGTTGAAATAAAAGACCACACCCGAAAGTGCACCCACCTGCCACCCAAAGGAAATTTAGTGTGGGGTAAGGCCCTTGGAGAGAGCATTGCAAAAATTGAAGACAACACAAGTCCAAATTTTTTGTGGGGGTATTTTCCTCAGAGGGGCAGTTGGGGCTGGGGGTCCCAAATTTTCAGATTGTAAGGCGCCTAGGGACAGACCCCCCTCACCATAGCTGACCTGACCTCTTACAGGCGGTCAGTTGTTGAGACCTGACCTCTTACAGGCGGTCAGTTGTTGAGACAGAGAGATTTTGATGTCCAGTTTGTGTTAGCTTCACATTTCCGTAAATTATTCTTTTTCATTTTTCTTTTTCCTTTGTACATTTTCCAAATCTGCCATTGTGTTTATAAACTAGGGGTGTGTCACACTGTGGCCTTGCCATTTTACATTAAAAAGCATCTCAAGGGAAAAGAAAAATTATGCAAACTCAAATATTTCACCCTGAAAAAATATAATCTTCCAAAAATCCTCTACAAGAAACCAAAATCCTTCAAGATATTACAACTTTATAATTAATCTCAAGTTTCAACACAAGCCAAAATATCATCTTTCAAAAATCCTCATATAAAAATAGGCCTATTATTATTACCTAGGGGGGGCCAAAATCCCTTAAGCTAGCTACTATACTCTATAATGAATCTAAACACAATATCCTTGCCTTGGTAGTAGGCAAGGCCTACAATAAAGTTTTGTAGGGTTAACACACATTCTCAGCCCACTTTCTCGACCAGAGTGAACCAGCACCCGACAGTGCAACTACGTGGATGGATGGTGCACTGATAGGATTCTCTTTTCTATCCCTGCGCCATACCAGGTTGACATTATTTTTTAACCCACAATGCTCATTGTTCGAAATCAAATGTAACGAATCACAATGTACACAATGCTCATTGTTCAAAATTCAATGTAATGAATCACAATGTACACAATGCTCATTGTTCAAAATTCAATGTAATGAATCACAATGTACACAATGCTCATTGTTCGAAATCAAATGTAACGAATCACAATGTACACAATGCTCATTGTTCAAAATTCAATGTAATGAATCACGATGTACACAATGCTCAGTGTTAGAAATTCAATGTAATGAATCACAATGTACACAATGCTCATTGTTCAAAATTCAATGTAATGAATCACAATGTACACAATGCTCATTGTTCAAAATTCAATGTAATGAATCACAATGTACACAATGCTCATTGTTCGAAATCAAATGTAACGAATCACAATGTACACAATGCTCATTGTTCAAAATTCAATGTAATGAATCACGATGTACACAATGCTCAGTGTTAGAAATTCAATGTAATGAATCACAATGTACACAATGCTCATTGTTCAAAATTCAATGTAATGAATCACAATGTATGTAATGTAGGACCTTTCTCAGCCCTGATCTCAGTTTTTTTTTGCAACTTTATTTTCTCCCCGCCCCACACCTGGTTTTTTTAATTAAAATAAAATAATAATAATAATAATAATAATAATAATTTTTAATAGCTTTTGAAACTTTTCCCACCCACCTACTACCCCCCATTGTCCCCCACCGACCTACTCCCCTATATATTTAAATTAAAAGTAGACTCTTCCCCATCTACCTACTCACCTATAAATTAAAAATGTGCTACTCTCGTCCCCACCCACCTACCCGCCCTACCACCGACCTACCTACCAGAACTTTAAGTAACAAACCCCACCTACATGGCTACACCTACTGACATGGTTGCCATTGCAATAGAACCCTAACGATCGACAACGATGAGGAAAGAATAAAATGAAGGTATTGCATAAAGCTTTCTCTTATTCATTCAAAATTAGATAACGTTTTCCATGGGGGTATTGAAAACCAAGTGGCTAATCAAAGCAATACGGAGCTCCAATTCAATTTAGATGCATTTAATGCATGTTGTACTCAAGTTCATAAATCAACATAGTCAATGAATGTGCAATACCCCATTTTACGTACCTCTGTAATAGTTTGGGCTCCATATCATATCCTTTGACAATTCGAAGAGTATTGCATAGCTCTACCAAAACCTATAAGGAATGCAATGCCCTCATTGAGCTAAATTGTAATACCCTCATTGGGCCACATGACAATACCCCTCTCAAGATATCTTATAAATACATTAGGTTTCATAACATGTTTTTTGACACATGAAGGGTAATGCATAGCCCTACAAAAACTTAAAAAGATCTCAATATTCTCACTGCACTGCACTATAAACACCATGGGCTGGATTATTTTGGTCTAGGCTATCAAAGGCGTATTACTCGTATCCAAAACTATTCAATACACTTGCAATACCCCTGTCAAGGTATCCCATAAATACATTGGGTTCCATAACATATCTTTTGACACATGGAGGGGTATTGCATAGCCCTACAAGGAAACCAATACCCTCATTAAGGTATTTTGTAATTAAACGCCGAGGCTCTATGTTGTTGTTGAAGGATATTGTTCATGCGCAAAACTACTCAATACACTTGCAACCATGCAAGGTATCCTAGAAATACATAGGGTTCCATAACATTTTTTTTGAAGATTGGAGGAATATTGCATAACCCTACCAAACCTAGAAGGGATGCATTACCCTCATTGGGTTACATTATAAAAGCCATGGGCTGAATTATTTTGGTTTAGGTTATTAAAGGGGTATTGTTCATGCTCAAAAAGACTCAATGAACATGTAATACCCCTCTCAAGGTATCCCATAAATACATATGTTCCCATAACATATATTTTGACATGTGAAGGGGTATTACATAACCCTACCAAAACCTACAAGGAAATTAATACTTTCATTTGGGTATTCAATAATTAAACACCATGGGTCTACACTATTCGAAGGATAATGTTCATCCTCAAAACTACATAATACACCTACAATACCTTTAGGTTGTCCCCAAAATACATTGGGCTCCATAACTTGAAACATGGAAGGGGTATTGCATAGACCTACCAAAACCTACAAGCAAAACAATGCCCTAGTTAAGGTATTCAATAAAAACCATGGGCTAAATTATTTTATTCTGGACTATCAAAGGGGTATTGCTTATGGCAAGGAATATTCAATGAACATGCAGCAATACCCCTCTCAAGGTATCCCATAATTACATTGGGTTCCATAACATATTGTTTGACATGTGGAAGGGTATTGCATAGACCTACCAAAACTTCCAAGGAAAACAATACTATCATTAGGGTGTTCAATAATTAAACACTGTGGGTTTACATTATTTGAGGGGTATTGCTCATGCTCAAAACTACACAATAGACATGCAATACCCCTTATAAGTTGTTGCATAAATACAATGGACTCCATAACATTTCTTTTCAAACTTGGAGCGATTTTGCATAGCCTTACCAAAACCTAGAAGGAAAATAATATTTGCATCATATTGCGATAATATCTTAAACCATGAAACAAAAGGATATTTTTAAAAATATTTATTCCATGTTCAATATTACATGTCTTACATATTGATTCAAGTAAATGAAGATATTGCAAAAAAATTCACATTGATGGTAGAAGGTCGCATTTGAACAAAATTATGGAATTTAAATGCAATACTTGCATCATCATGGGATATTTGCATTCACCATGAAACATACAAATATTTTAAAAAATACTTATTCCATGCTCAATATAACATGTCCTACATATTGATTCAAATAAACAAAGGTATTACAAAGTTATTCACATTGATGATACAAGGGTTTAAGGTTTAATGTAAAATATACTAATTAATGTTAGAATTCAAAGTTTGTCAAAATCAAAAAATTAAAAATTCATGCTTAACATTTTTTCAATGATGTACATATTTATGTTTTTTTCCTTTTAAAGTTGTAAATTCATTTCAAAAAATAAAAATGTAATTTTTTTAATTTAATAATATTTTAATGCGTGAAAATATTTACAATTGATTAAAGCACATGATTATCTACCTTTTAAAATGGTTTCTGCCATAAATTAATCCTATGTATGATTAAAAATTTATTTAAAACTTTTTTGACATCTAATAATAATTTATAGCCTAAAATAATTATAGGATAGGTCGATAAAATTTTATGAAGATATAATAGAAAAATTTATGTAAATTTTGTAATGATGTATAATATTGGTTTAAATATTGGTCTAAATATATTATTATTTATAACATATCGAGTAAAACATTATATATAATTAATGATATTATGGAATTATATTGTTGATTCATTTTAATATATAAAAATGTCTTCATATTTATTTTAAATAGGATGAGAATTGATTAGAAAATATATATTAAATTTAACTTATATATAAACCCATGGTTATGTATAATGTTTTATTTGTAAATTTTTTAAATGAAAATTAAAAATTCCAAAAAAGAAGTTATTAACCTTGCATACTTTTATTAATGCATGTAATTGGGTACTATTTCTATGTAAATTGAAATATTTTAATTGAAGTTTGAAATATAAGTTATTAATGTTATGTAAATTTAGTCCTTGTAAATTAAATATATGTAAATTTTTGTTTACAATGTACTAAATGATGATATACTTAGTTTAATAATGTGAAATTATATTTTTTGCATTTTTAGAGATATAATGTTTGCATAATTATTTTAATTTGGTAGAATTTTTAATTAAACATTTGATGGAGGAGGAAGGTGGGGCAAAGGTGGGGTTTTCATTAGAGGTGCATTTTTTAAATGAAGCTTTTAGAACCTTTAAATTTCTTCCAATTATGGTTGTTTCAAATTTGTGCTTCCAATGTTTTGGAAATAGCAATGGAGTTCATTAGTTGGGCTATGGTATGTAATCATCTTGTAGTGGATGCAGCATGATCCATTATTTAAATCCTTGCATTTATGATGATTATAAACTAAGATATTATCAATTTTTAGAAATTCTAACCCTTAATAATTTCATGGTCACAATTTTGTCTCCATTTTCATGCATCCCTTACATCAAAAGTGGTTGTTACATTACATGAATTTTATTAGAAATCATCAACCCCTTGAAGGCATTGGCAATGCCATGGTTTGTGTGTGTAAAATTGAATGTGCAATACCAATTTAGAAAGTTTTTGAAAACCCAAATTTGGGTCAAATTTTGTAATTTTCTTTAACCCTTTTTGTTGTGGCTTTCCTTGAGTTCCTATTGATATGCAATGACCTCATGAAAACTGATTTAAATTTAAACATGTAAAGTGAAATGATAGGTGAGTTTCAAATCTTTCAAAATCATTTGCTTAATCAATTGATTCAAAATCAAGATAATATCACACCGTGGGAGTTGAGGGTTTCAAGAGTGGGGCGAGAATTCGTGCAAGAAACGAAAGGTCTCGAAAGTGCAAGTGAGAGTTTGCACAGGAATTTAAGGTCCCAAGAATGGGGGTGAGAGTCCACTTGAAGGTCTAGGGTTCTAGGCATGCAAATGAGAGTTGAAAATAGTTTATGCAAACTTTGGAAAGTTCAAGAGGTAATGCTCTAGAATTGTGAGTTATTTTCTTTTTCAAAATTACTATACATTATTTTCCTTACAAATCTTCAGCATTCAATATTGTCCCTTGGGTTAATTTTCAAATGAATAAATCCACCATGAGGATGGTGGATGGAAGATGTTAGAAAGATGCAAAAGATCCCATGTTTCTAATCACTCCACCATTAAGGAGAAGATGTTGTCTCATTTACTTGAATCAATATGTCTGGCATGATATAATGGGCATTGAATAAGTATCTTTAAAAAGATCTTTTCTTTCATGGTTTATGATGTTATCGCAAAATGATGTGGGTAATGTTTGTTTTCTAGGTTTTGCTAGAGCTATGCAATACCCTTCCAAATTCCAAAATATATGTTATGGAGCCCACCCCCACCACCCACCACCTAGTTTTTTTTTGGAAACTTTTCCCACCAACTCTCCTACTACCCCCCATTATCCCCCATTGACCTGCTCACCTATATATTTAAATTAAAAGTAGACTCTTCCCCATCTTCTTATTCACCTATAAATTTAAAATGTACTATTCTCATCCCCACCCACGTACTCACCTTGCCACCAACCAACCTACCAAACCCCACCTACATGGCTACACCTACCTATTTGGTTGGCACTCCAATAAAACCTCCAATGGTAAAAAATGACCAAGAAAGAATAAAATGAATGTATTGCATGGAACTTGGTCTTGTTCATTGAACAAAATTAATAAGGGAAAAATTAAAGTAATTGTCATCCCCCTATGTAAGGGTATTGCAAATAGGCATTAGTTGTAAACATGTAATTTTTATGTGTTGTGAGGGTATTGTAGAATCTTTTGAAAATCTAGAGTATGTGAAAACCCCCAATTATGGTATTACACATTCTATGTCATGGGTGTTTTTCATGATGGGGAGGGATTATTGCAAAGCCAACACATATAATGCATGTTGTACACATGGGGGGCTTAGATCAAACAATAGGACCTAGATAAAACAATTTGCTTATTTTAATGATGTACTTAAACAATGTGGATTAGATTTAACAATGATTTATGTTAACACTAGGGTTTTTAAATTTTGGGTTATGGAAATAACAAATATTTATGACCTTTTGCACCTTTTTAACCTAATTAAAATTAGACTTAATTTGGAATTTGGGGGGGATTTGGCATTTGCACATATATGCCACAACACAAAAAAGAAAATTAAAATTATTTTTATTTTTTAAATCTTGAAGAAAGTGGATAAAGAGGCTCACAAGCAAAGACCAAAGTAAGAGGTAAAAAACACATTTTGGCTTCTATTCATTATATTTTTGATTTAGTTTGTTGAAATTAGGGTTTAGGAACTTTTTTTTTGTTTTTTAATTTTATTTAGGGTGTTTTGTTCCCCCTTGCATATGGATGGTCCATGGAAATATCAATTGCATGTAGGTATTGCACACCTAAATTGAAAGCCCTACATATATTTAATTGATTGTCTCCAGGAGGACATGGATTTGTTTTTTTAGATAAGTTTAGATAGCCATAAAACAATCCCATGATTTTATTTTTCCATTTGTAAATTATTGCTTACCAATGGGTTGTGGTAAGGTTCACTTATAAGGTTCAAGGGTTTTGTTGATTAGGGTTATTATGATTTGTAAACTTGTGAGGGTATTCCACGAGTTTTCACAAGTTGGGGATTTTTATTACAGGGTTATTCCTTTAGCAATTCAAAACATGGGTTGAACTCCATTGTCCCAATCCATCAAGATCCAAAACTTGGCAAAGTCACCTTTTCTCAAATGTGGAGTTGGTGTGGAAAGATGGGTTTAAGCATGGAGGCCAAAGCAAGGTGGTAATTGGAACCGCATACATCCCCCATGCTTGTCTCTAAGTTTTTGCAAGGTGAACGAGGGGATATGCAAATTACAATCAAGTGGGACATTTTCAAGAAATTTTCCCTTCAATAGGATGTAAAAATTTTGACAATAAAAAATCACCTCATACATATTTGGTATGGTTTCACAACCTATAAACCCTTTCCATTGCTCATTTTTGGAAGTTTTAGGGTTAGTTGTTTTTGTGTCTTTTGATTTGATTGAATGCAAACTGTGTTTTGTAGGTATGAACGTGGTTATGGGCCAGAAGACCACCTTGAAGACCCCAACCACATGAAGTCAATCAAGCGTAGTTATTTGGCCCACTTTTCCATCAATAGGCTTTACACATGGCTAGATGCGGTGGAAATCAATTTTTACCATCAGACTCATACTTAGGCCAATGGAGATCCTGCTCACAATGCATGTGACCCAAGGTCCACATCATGGATGTTGGCATACATTCTATGCGTGTCTCACAAGTTGAAGGAGTTTATATAGACCCAATTAGGGTTAAGGTACACCATGAAACAAATTTATGACAAACATAAAAACATTTGGTGGGCATGGGTGAATTTGGGCGAGCAAACAACCTGGGATGATTTCTTGCAATTCCAAGATATTATTTATTTGGACCAGAACCTCAAGGGGGGCACTTGGTGCTTGCACACAAACCTAACGCTTTCTATTTAGTCATGGGTTTGTGTTCATTTTAATGATGTTTTTTAGTTCTAGGATGCAAGTGAGATGAATGGGATTCATGTCCCTTTCACCACAAGCATCCAGACACATACACAATTTTAGGCCATGCTCCAATTCGATCAAAATGGGCTTATTTCTATGGATACCACATTTGGCACCAACGATGTGAAGTACCATTTATTCACATTGGTGGCATTTGATTTTCATCAAACATGGGTGCTAGTTGCTTAGGTTATCACGAGTTGGCAAACATGTGAAGACTTGGCAGAATGGTTGAGCGCCATGCGGGCAAAGCTTTTCTCACATATGCCAGATTGGAGACCGTCATGTTTCATTGTGTATGATGCCCCACAAGAAGTCTAAGCATTGTGATAAGTTGTACATTGATTTTTTATTTTTTGTTGCATTGTTTTATGTTTTGGTATTACGTTAGCATGGGAATTCCATAACATATTTATTGTTCATGGTAAGGGCCATGGTAAGCACACTGATGTTGGGTGTACCATGGCAAGATTGTGTGGGGTCGAAATTTTGTCCCAATTTTTCTTTGTGCATGGCATGTGTTGAAAGTGCGGCACTTGTGTTCCATCATCGTCTCCTTACAACAACATCACTTGTGGCACCATCATCGTCCTCCTTGCAACAACATTGTTTTTTACAATGAGTAATGCATTACGCGTGCTGCTTGTTGTCTCTCCCCGCATTCCTGCATTCCCATAACAAATAAAAAGATGACGACGACATGGTGTCATTGTTGTTCTCTTCATAGCAAAAAGAAGAAGACGACAACAACATTGCCATCATCATTTTCATAAGAACAAAAATAAAAAAGACAACAAGCAGCGCTACACATGGCACTCATCGTCTCTCCCTATGTTCTTGCAAAAAAAGTGACAATGATGTTGTCCTCTTCACAAAAAAACAAAACAAAACAAAAAATGTCATCTTTCCTCGTGTTCGTAACAAAAAAGAAGAAGACAACAGCAATGGTGTCGTTATCTTCTTCTTTTGTGTTCAATATTTCAAAAAAGAGAGGAGGGGGCAAGAACTTACCTTCTCCTCTTGTGTTGCTCCTCTTGCCCTCCTCCTAAGCTCCTAAATGCTTGTTCGGTAGCTCCAATGCCCTCCTCCTAAACTCCTCTTGCGATGGCGATGGTAGACCGTGCGTTGCTACTAGTGATGGCGAGAAGCGCAATGGTGTAAGTGAGTGCAAATGGGAGGGAGGTAGATGGGTTGGGTGGTGGAAGGGAGGAGGGTAGGTAGGAGTTCCCAGAAAAAAAATTGGGTTCAAGGATTGTGGGACAAAAAAAAAGAAGCACGAG
>Ga0209611_10004475_pt1 | contig 23891 bp, 20 predicted proteins | sample S1TSphgellanicum_3_FD_187693 | JGI IMG/M metagenome (GOLD analysis project Ga0209611, IMG submission 187693) | Host-associated microbial communities from peat moss isolated from Minnesota, USA - S1T2_Fc - Sphagnum magellanicum MG (SPAdes) (version 2) | ecosystem: Host-associated > Plants > Peat...
GGTTGACTTGGAGGAAGAGCCTACCTTGCATTTCATTTTGAGGGAAGATGCAAAGATATTTTCGTTGCTTTGGGATTATTAATTGCAAGGCCTCATGGTGAAATTGGACAAGGTTAAAAACCCCAAGGGTGTCATTGTAGATGTGGAAAGGACCAATTGTGAAGTGTGATATCATAGTATTGAAGACGTTCCTAATGATGATTAAGAAACAAATGGCAACAATGAGGTGTCTATTGTTATTCCAACAATAGATAACATCATTAACTTGGGTATGTTGCCATATTATTTCAAAATATTAAGTGTGTTATGCATGTTGGTATGTTCTACATTTTTCTCATTTGTATGGTTTGTTTATATTATGTTTAACAAAACAAATAAAATTTCCTAGGAGGGAGTTTTGTGGGTGAGGCTAAGGAGCAACTACACAAGGTGTTGCCTATGGATTTGGGACTAATTACCAACATCCTCAACAACTCAATTTATTCTAATGAGATTATAGTAAAATCATTGGGCTTGAATGACATATTCACATTTCAAGCTATCCATTTTTGTAATGTGCTAGTTCAATTTAGCCTTGTGCAAGATCAACAACAAAGGGATAAAAACATAGTAAAAAAAGCCACCCTAGTGCATAGACACTCCTTAAAACTACATTTTTTAATGTTTGAAAGATCACAAGGGAAACATAATAGTTTGGATTGTCATATTTTTTTTGGAATATTTTCAATTAATTACAAAGTTTACATGCTCAAAGCTTGACACAAATAAAAAATGTTTTTGCATGTTCAAAACATTCAAATTTCGAGAGAGCACAATCCTTGTTTTTTTTCAAATGTCCTTTTTAAAAACCAAATGTGCACCATTCCTTTTAAAAATTGCAGAGGATTTTAACATTGATGATTAGAAGGGAAAAAAAACTTGAATTGATGAAAATTGTTTTTGTAACCCATATGAGCCCATTTGGGCTCAAAAATGTTGTTGACCTTGAAAATTATGGATTTTGAAAATGTCACTTCAACAAAAAAAATTTCATATTTATGTTATAGAGGGCATGAAGACATGATATAAAATCAATTTGTAGTCAAAATGTATTTATATCTAACATGTAGTGTTAAATTGTATATTCGAAATACAAAATTTAAAATTGTAAACCAACACAAAAATGACATGTGTCATGCACAATCCTTGGAAAAGGACTTTCACCTTGGTGCCTTTGATTCTTTTACCATGTTTTCACCAAATAGGAAGTTGATTTATTGCAATGTTATGTGTCTAATCCAAGCCTTGTTACTTTGGTTGTACAAACCACATCCCTCTTGATTTGCAATCTTTCACTACGTAGGACACCTTCCTTCTTTCTAGGATTGCGCTTTCCAAGAAAAATTTCCCATTGCCCCATGTGTGCCATCCCCAACCTCAATATCATGGTAGAATGTGCCTTAGGAGTTACTTCAAGAGTGGGGGAAACAAACAAATAGAAGAGAGGGGAGACTACAAGGAAAAATGTATGTTCACAACCAATACATCAATAATACTGCCTTGTTTATGTTGCAATCTTGATTAGCATAAGTTGATTTTGATTTGGGAGATTATGTTTTGCCATCTTCTGTTGTTTTTAGTAATATGGGTTTAGAGTTTCTAATTTCACAAGATTGTAATCAAATGTCCTATTGCTTTTAGGTTGGGATCTTTTATGTAGGAGTTCATTATTAACAAGGGGGATACAAAGGAGGCAACACTCTCATTCCAAATCTCACAACATTATGTGAAATTGAGGCTTGATGCAAATATTTCCTTTTTGGACAACCCCATTGGGCACCTAAGCATAGATGCCATGGACTTATTCAAGTTGTGGTTGTCACACTTTTACATTGATTCCCAACAGATGTACATCACCCATCCTCACCTTTGGGACATTGTAAAAAACTAGTCCAAAGAAAGAGGGGAATCAGAATAGAATGTGTTGCAATTTGTCCAAAAGAAATTGGAAGTCCCATTGTATGTCAAGGACCTCACAATCCCAATGTAGTATGCCAACCATTGGAGTGTGATTGTAATGAATGCAGAACAACTCCTACACTATGACCTTCTAAAGATAGAAAACATTTTCCCATCTGCATTAGTGCATTGGTTTTTTGCCAAATTGTGGGCTATCAAGCAAGGTCCCATGTTTCAGAATGCTGCTTGGAAGCCAGCCATGGCAAACAACTCTTGGGTATGGCTAGATGGGCCACAGTAAAAATCAGATTGCGATTAATGTAGGTTTTAGGTTATGAGGTTCATAGCCACCTACTGTGAGTGGATGTGTGCAAATAGTTTGGTAGCATTCAGGTATGATAATGTTTGAAATCCTGATAGATCTATATATATTTGCAGCACATTCAATAGTGCACCTAACCTACTAGGTTTGGTGAATGCAAGTGACACCCAACATGTTTTCAAAGGTTGCAGCCTTTCAAGCTCGAAACACATAGCGAAATGCAATCTTAGGTGCCCTGCAGCAATTAGGGTCATCAAAGACAAAGTGGATGGTTGGGTTGGATGTGCCAATAAAAGGTGTACAATCTATTTCAACACATTCTAGAGGTGTAATAGGAGCGCAGCAAAGTAGCCAAGCAAAAAAGCTTGGCTGTTATGCTTCTCAGACAACAAGTCATATATAGAAGGTCATATATAGGATGTCTGGTTGATGTGCATCTGGGTTGATTTTTGTGGTGCCAGAGGTTTCTGGTTGTGTTGCAGCATCATCACATCTCCATTTGTACTATGTACTCCTTTTGCTCTAAAGGGCTTCATGTTCTACAAGAATGTTGTACATTAAGTGGCCATTGTGTAGGGCAATGATTTGTAGCAAACAACATACCTAAGTTATTAATTATGTGCAGTCTATGAACTGTTTAAACCCAAGTGTGCTATGTGTGGTTCTCTGAACACAAGATGATTGCTGACAAGAAGCAAAGATGGGTGCTTAACAGACTATGGTGAGGTGAGTGCAGGGTCTGGTGCTAGGGGGTTAGTGGATAGGGCAATGGTGTCTGTGTTTGAAAATGTGATTTCCATAGGGACAAAATTTATCTTTTCTAGGCTAGATCTCTGTGAAGGCCTGTGCTGGGAAACATATGTTATATTTAAACAAGTTCTTTTGTGTGCCTTCCATCAATAATTTTCCACATGCTCAATTTTGTTGAAATCATGTTTGTTTGGTAAGATAAGAATGTTTGAATGCTTTGCTGCTATAATTAGTGAGTTTGATGATAAATTGTTTGTCAATCTTATGATTTTTCTCGATGAGAAACTTTGCTATAAATTTGTTTATCAGTTTGATGATATGGTTTGATGAGGAACTCTTCTATAGATTCGTTTGGCAATCTTGTTGTCTCAAATAAAAAACTCTGCCATAGGTTACTGAGTGGCTTGAAGTAATGGAACTTTGTAAATTTGACTAATAATTAGATAGATGATTTCATTTTAGGTTTCTGTTCAGTCTGTGGACTGTGAGTTCAGAGTATTGGAGTCTTGCAGAACAGTGCTTTAATTTTGCACACCATACACCTAAACGTCTGTCTACTTTTGTCCTAAGTTCAATTACTTGATGTTATTCAGTTGAAACCTATGAATGTTCTTCCCTTTATCCATTTATCCCCTTGATGATTGGACAATGGTTACCTTCTGCCTTGAATCAACAATTTGATTCCTGCCAATTGAATCAGAGGCAGGCAGCTTGAAAATGTTGATTGGCTTGAAAGTACCCCTTCCAGATCTCTTTTGAAGAAGAAAAGATAGAGCAGGAACAAAACTTGGGGAAGAGAAAGAGCAGAAATCTTTAAATGGAAACTAAACTATCTTGTACAGAGTTTAGTAACAAGGTGAGAAGAGAAAAGTAGAAAGCCCAAACAGGAGACAAAAAATCATCTCCACTAAGGACAACTTCAATTTTCTATTTGAAATTTTAGATGGCAACCTAACAATCTTCTTGCATACAGTTCTGTAAAAAAGTGACAATAGAAAAGTAGTAATGAGGGCCACCTTAGAAACTGTAAACAAAAGACAAAATATCATTTACACTAGATAAAATTAATTTGGGTATTGAAACCGTTTGAAATTCTTGCTGTTGATCATTGAAATTATATATCATTTTCTAAAGATCAATGTACTGATATATACCTAGGTCTCCCTTCATCCCTCCCCTAAAGTAAAGGAACAGTTGGCACTCCTAACAGAGTCTTACAACCCACCACATTCAAATCACTATTTCACTCATCTGTCTGAAGCAAAGCTGCTAATGAATATGGCCAAAGCATGCCAGATCATTGGGTAAAATGTGAGTTATATATCAATCATCACATTTTGGAGCAGAAGATTCTATCTTTGGCATCAAAAATATATCTCAACTTTGGGGTCAAAAAGTGCAGTACTCATCTACTCGGTGGACTTAAGTACAGGTGGACTGTGTTTCACTAGAATTCTTCTCTCCAGTGCTTCCTAGAATGACCTCTAAGAAAGAATAACAAACTGCAGACTAAAGTCATGGATGAACATCTCATTGTACTTCAATAGATGCATACCGCTCTGCAATGCTGTCACCCTTCTGCTTCTGGAACTGGATGTATCGCACTGTGCTAGCCAGGAATGCATCTACCTCTAGGTCATGGGTCGTAGCTTCACTTTGCATATCAGTGACAATGAGCTCAAGCAGACCCTGAATAACTGAGCTTGTTACCTGTGGATTGCCCTTCTCAAAATAATAGAGATATCTGATGCACCCACAGGTCACAAATGTTAGTTTGATTTCCCCACAAATGATTTTTGCTGCACCCATTTGAGTCTGACTTGCAGAAGTTGTGAGTCTGTGTTCCTATCAGCTAATTACAAATGAAGTTTGAAATAAGGACCTTGTAATGAAAAGAGATATGACTCTGAAGGCAGATATATAGATGTAGGAAAAGGACATGACATCTCACTTGTTTAGAATCTCCACAAAGAGAGTCATAGGTCCATTAGTACCCCGGGTAGCACTGGACATTTGTTGAGCAGCATGGGCAATCCTCAATGCACGCTTCAAGCATAAAAGTACCCTGCCAACATTGCACAACATCATGTGTCAAAAGCATCTGAGAGACAAAATAGATAAACCTCCTGCAAATTGGGAAGGGAAACCACTGTGTGAGTTCGATTCTGTACCTGGTAGAATCTTAGAAAAGACTTGCAAAGCTCTTAGAAGCAAACACATTTGAGCTGCTTTAAAATGTGAAGTGAAAGAAGAGCTTTAAAACAACTGTCTTCAGCTCTCTGCCCCACGGCACAAGTTCAGACAGAAACCAAAAGGATGACAACTAGCAAGCTGTGCCCCCAAGGCCCTCCAAAAGAAAGTTACAGATTGGAGCTGAGTGTACCTTTCTCCATCAATTGTACCACCGTCTTCAACCCAAAACAAATGTGAGCAGATGTACACAGCTCTGCATTGGTCGGGTTTCTTCAACAGCTTTGCTGAATACTGTACAGCCCTTAAAAAGCGTTAGCTACTCAAATAAACAGGAATCAAGCACCAATTCCATGCACTCCAGTACAAAATCCTCAACTTACCCCAGTTGCTTTGTGTGTAAGTGTATCTCTGTTCTCAACTCCAAATACTCGTGTTCTTTGCAATGTGCCGATGATGAGTTGTAGGGCAGTCACTTGAGCTTTGGAATCCTGCAATCCCCACACAGCAATAACCTATAAGCATGGAGTGCCAAGTCTTCACAGCAGGTGCACATTGATCACAATGACTGGGATCTGCTTCTTGACTCACCGAGACTTCCTCTTCATACAACACAAATGCCTGCGTGAAAAACTCATATGCCACTGGCTCTAGGCCACAGTCACCTGCAGCCTGCAAAATTGTGCTCACTAGGATTATCTCCTGCAGGTTTCCAAGAAACTTCAATGGAGAGTTGCACAGGACAAGAGAAAGAGCTAATGTGATAGATTGCAAGGAATACCTCTGCACATTGAAGGTACAATCGCAGAGACAATTCTGCAGCTGGAACCATTGCAAGAGCCTCCACCATCTGGCACTCAAAATCCAACACAACATCATTAAGACTGAACTCCTAACACCAATGAGCTAGAAAGAAAAGTCATTCAGCAAGGAGAGATTTCAAGCACTTCTATTGAGACACTCTATTCAAGAGCACCTCAAACCCTCAGCATCCTATTTTGCAAAGCTCAAGGTATAACTTGTGGATTGCCTACACAGCAGAAGGCAACAACCCCTTAGTGCAGTGCAGTCTACTCCAAACGTGGAAGTTTGTATGTCATTCAGGATCCCATAGGGCAAACTTGCAGAAAAGCAAACATCACAAGTCTGTACAAGTAGAACAGTAAACCCAAGAATCCACTGTTGCCTGCAACTGACAAAAATGGGAATAAACCTGATGCAAGAACTGGAACACCTTCTTCAGTGATACTGACCCAGACCCTTCACCTTCTTCAGGCAAATCCTGAGCCTGCAAGGAGTGTACCAACTGCACCCAAAAGGTAATGATGTTCCAGTCAGTACCAGTGTCCAAAAAACACTAGTGGCTACAGATGTATAGCATGCACCTCAAATCTCAGCTAAGACAAAGTTGAGGAAAGGAAAAAGGGCTACACATCATTACTTTGAGGGCTGTAAAAATAAGAGGTGGCAGAGTATACTGCAGTCGTCTGGGACCTCCTTGGACAAAATGCTTCCTTGCAGTTGTCAAAATCTGGAAGCAACATAAAACACCAGAAGTATTTACTCAAACACAGTTACTCCCGGTTCCATATTGCTTGTCTGCTTGTCCATTTTGTCTATACCCTAATCCCTAAACCTTAACCCTTGTCAGCTCTTACGTTCTTTCTCTGCAACATGAGGTCATAATTGTCTGAGGTTGATGTAGTCTGCAAATTGGGAATGTGGAAGTCTAAGTCTGCCTAAAAGTAATGAAGAAAGGTGAAGGACAAACATTGAGTCAAACATAAAACTCTTCCCACTGGTTGCTACCATCAAAGATTTCATTTGGAAGAAGCTTGTCTCACCAGGAACATCTGCTCTGGATCATCATTTACCAACATGTGCACCAGACGTGCCACAAGATTTTGTTCCTCCTGAAAATCTTCTTCATCCATCTAAAAAGGAAAAAGCTGCACAAATCACTCTCCCACCCACCAAGCCTGCCTCCTGGAAAGGAGAGAGAAACTTACAATGAATCTGTTTACTAAAACAATGATAAGAGCAAAGCATTCACAAAGAACAAATGCCCACTGGGAAGGAATCAATCAGATGTAGTTCTTACCGTATCCAATAATGGCTGCCCTTCACTATCTTGAATAAGCTCTTTCAGTAGCTCAAATAGAGCATCCACCTTTGATCACAAAAGAAAAGACCCCCATTGTTAGCACAAGGAATGTGCACGGTTTTAAAGGAAAGGAACACATTGTTGCAACAGGGTAGTAGTACACAGTAACCTTGTCTGGAGCACTGATCATGGTGGAATTGGAGAGGATAGATTGAATAAGGACCACAGTCATGACTTTGTTAGTCTCATAATCAAGGTGCTCCATCACCCGAGCATAGTTGCTCAGCTTCAGCACCACCACGACATCCTTGTACTTCTCTAGTGGTGCACTCAGCAGAGCCACCAGTTGCTTTGTTGCCTTACTATCCTTCACCTTGCCCTTTCCTTCAAGTTTTTTCACACATGCTCCCTGCAAGGTACATACACAACCAAGTGAGAATCTCTCTAGAGCGAGTTCACCCTTCCATATGTATTTGTCATAAACATATTGCATTCACATACAGCCATGACACAAAAGGGTTGTTGCATACCAGAACTTGATCGACGTAATCCAGCCGATCTGCATGCACTCGTAGAACAAAAGTGAGGAGTGACACATGAAGGCTGACAGCACCAACCAATGGCATGTCTGGCTGTGCATCTATAACCTGCAATACATTTCACAGTGAGTCAAGTGTACAACTTCCAGCAGGAGCTGGGAAATTCTAATCAAAAGCAGCATTCAATTTTTACAATTCATCTGCATCTCCAACACCCACCTGGCCAAAGGTGTAAACATATATAATTAGGCTGCTCACCTCTACAACAGAATGACTAAACTTGGAGAAGGCCTCAACCTGTAGAAACTCCTGCAATACCTGCACTCCATTCCAACCCATGTGAGCCATAATGGTTTTTTTTTGTCAGTGTGTGCACTAAGCATAAAGTGAGAAGGTGTGTAGAAGTGTCGTGACATACATCAGGTGAAGCAGCCACATACTTGGAGAGGCGCTCCATCAGTTGTGACATGACTGTCTTTATGTCAACAGTTGGCTGCATGCATCACAGTCTGTGTCTGTTAAAGCCATGCCCCCATTTTGCACAGATGGAACCATATTAAATGAAGCTAGTCAGGAGAAGATAGAGACAATAAACCTGCAACTGGGGGCAAGCACCAAGAAGCGTTTCCAGTGTCTGAAGGTGAAAATCGTCAGGAAAGACCTGGATGATACAATCCATCAAGTAATATTGCGCAAGCTCATCTTTGCAGTTCACAACCTGCTCCCCTCTCACAGTAAGAAAATGTCAGATTGGACCCTAGTTACACAAACTGGTCATCGTACTGGCCCCTGAGATTTCAAAAGCAAATCAATTTGCGGTTCTACATCTGTAAAATTGCCATGTTTACAGCAATAGTCTCTCACCTGTTCAAGTACTCGTGGCAAGACCACTTCTCTGTACATCTCCAAATCCACCCCCTCCAATTGACTCAACACATGCAAATTCTTTCCCACCTGCCAACAGAATTGGGTAGTCTTATATGCCTCAACCATCCCAATAGTTTTACTCAAGGAAACATGCTGATGGAACTTTTGTTGGAGTTTAGCCACCAATAAATAATACAGAGTCAATAAACAAAGTCACTCTCCAGCCACAGCTTCCCTTCTTACCAAGTCACGAAGTTCACTCCTTTCCTTCTCTCGTTTTTCCTTGTCCCGCACAAGTCCCTGCAGGAAATTGGTAAGACGGTGCACTTTGTTTTGTCAAAACTCATGCTAGCATCATTCTGGTAGAATGAAATGGTCTGCAGACACATGACTGAAGGCAATTCAGAGCAGATAGATATGGGAAGCTTTCAACCTGATGCTGCATCCGCACCCATAACTTGTTCATCTCTGTGAAATTCTGAAGTACAAATTCCACCGCATCCATGACACTGCCACCCTCCCTGTGAAAGACAATGCAGGAGGTTTTGTGAGAGGATGGCGTGCGGTGGCAGGAACACACAGAGTAGAATCAGATAGCATCGGATGATGATCCATGTCTTTTAAGGGTTAACATGATGAATGTCTGAAAGCTTGATGAAAGAATGTGGAATGGCAGCTTATGGAAAACAGGCAAGTACCCTTCATATGGAGAACCAAGATCTGGCAATTTATCCCGGCTGATTTGAGACAAGTAGCTGCGAAGGAAGAGACCTCGAATAGGATGCTGAACACCACGACTCATTTCAACTAGATCCTTCAGCACATCTTTTGCTGGTGCCTCCTTTGACTTGATGTACACTGACCCGACTGTGCACAGCAAATACCTGCAACCTCCTTTCTCATTTGTTTGTTAGAATGGATTCCTCACCAAAATGGCACACACTTGAGAGACCAAAATGCTTTCAGATGGCACATGTGAGACCAAAATCAAGAATGGACAAAGAAGACTTTGGGGCTTACAATCGAGGCAGTATATTTCCAGCATGTTGCACAAGCTCATAGATGTCTGCATTCAAGCGCCCTCGTTTACCTTCCTCCCCAAAGAAAACTTCCAATTGTCGCAACTCATCAAATGTCCTCATGTCTGATGGATGATGGGTCAAGGTTAATATCTAATGTCCTCATGTCTGGTGATGGGTCATGTCTACAGCTGGCTGCTGCTGCTGCTATCAAACCCTAGTCTGGAAATGACAACAATCAACTCTCAAAACTGCTGGATCCAAGGAAGGAAGGAAGGAAAGGAAGAAGATGGGATACAGAGTTCATAGTATTTCTGCGGTGACAATTTGGATGTCCTCAGCTCTGATAACATCTGTGCTGAGAACTTGAGCACATCCCGAATGTTGTTTGCATCCTACACACCAGGAAACAAACCCAAATTCCTCAGGAAGAAAAAATCAAACTCTTTTCCACTCTGCAGATGGATTCTTCACATTCCAATTTTCTTCACCTCTGGAGGACTTGGGGTTCCAAAGTCTATTGCTAATTCAAAGGAAGCATAACAGAGAGAGAGCGGGGGGGGGGTAGAAGATCAGCAGGAAAAGAAAAGAAAATACTTACTAGAGCGCGGTGCATGTAGAAAGCATGGTGCTGGACGAGTGCCATGGCATCCGCTAACCATTTCTCCTGCTCCTCCGCGCTGGTAAATACGGCATCATGCTCCGCAGCTTGCATTGCAGCAGCAGCCCAAAGCAAGCAAGCAAGAAAGAAACGACACCACCGGGGACGAGAATGAAACAAATCCCCAGCAACCCAAAACCTTCTTTCTCCTGGAAAGAATATCAAGAAGAAGAGGAAGACTAGGTCACACTCCAAGCTCTCGATGCCAGATCCGACCGCAGAAGCTCCTTCCTTTCTGTCCCAAGTAGCAGCAGTGTGTCTTCTGAAAGAGTGAAGGAAACAACAAAGGTTTTTTGTTTCTTCCCAGAGAACCTAGAAGAGAACGCTCGAGAACCGCGGCAACTTCACACCGCGACAAGTCAAGCGGCAAACGCGGGAACAGCACTAGAGACAGGAGGAGAGGGAGAAAGAGATAGAGATAGAAGAGAGTCGTTGCAATACTCCTGAAGTATTGTCGTTGCCATATCTCAAAGACCAAAAAGCACACAGGGGAAAGGAGTTCCCAGCAAGAGAGAGAGGACTGGTTTTGTTTAGGATTCTCAGTGTTGTTGCAGAGGGTTTTGCGAAGGTCTCAATACTGAGAGTGGAGGCTCTACAACACTACTGGGGTTTCAAGAATCCCCCAAGACCTTCCAGTGGGTGTTGGTTTATCTGAGGTTTTTGTGCAACACACTTAGAGATGGATTTGAGCAAAGAGAGAATTTCCAGGGATGGCCTTTTGGTCTGTGTTCAATGCAGATCCTCACTGAAATATGTAGTAATGATGATGATGACGCAGGTGACACAAGAGTGTTGTGAGTACTACAGGAGTGAAGAAGCTGTGGGTACTTGGGTTTTGTTGTTGTTGTTATTTTGCTCCTTCAAACTGTTGGAAGTTTTGTTTGAACTGCTTCTGAGGCAGGCAGCTGTTCCCTTCAAATTGTCTGGTTTAATCGTGTGTACAATGATCTGTGTACATGAAATGTGGCAGGATGTAGTAGGATTGAGGAAACAAAGAAATTGTGGTTCTTACCAAATGCTTAATGACTGACTGTTGTTTTAGTACCTGCCTTCATGCTACCTAGCTGATAAGGTTTGCCACAGGAGAGAGAACTGTGAAGTTCCAGATCTGTATTGGCCTGTTGACACATTGTAACCCACATGACAGTAACAACCGTTTGTGCCAGGGTACAAGCCAGCAGCAACCTACTTGAAGCCCAGAGGGGGATCCTGCATCTCTTATGACGTGAAGGGCTGCAGCAAACTGCCAATTTTGGGTTGTGCTAAGTAGCCCAACACTAGCAATGAAACCGGCTGATTTCATTTGCAACAAAACAGATGGGACAGGAGGACTGAAGTATATATATCTCCTAACAAGAAGCTGGTTTAGCACTGGAGACTCTCAAAGCTGCAGATGGTGTGAGGTAAGGTCCCCTGAATATGTTCAAAAGTCTGCAGAGAGAGACATCAGATTGTGAGAAGGGGACACTCATTGCAACTTTGCTCCTCTTTAAATCCTGTGACCCAAAACTCTGCTCACAATAAGAAACCCACCTTACCCATCTCTTTCTTTCTTGCTCTCTTAATTTGTCTCTCTCTACAACTAGTCTCATGTCAACACCATGAAAACAAAACAATAACAGCTTCTCCTCCCTTCCACTTCCGCAGTTCTCAGCATAGGATGGTGACAGAGAGCTTGTTACTTGTCCTTATTTCTCAGCATGACACCTACTCTCATTGCTACAATCAAGAGTAGAATGTACAGATACCCACAAGCTGCTTTTGAGTTCTGTTATATTTAGGGCTAGAGTTTGGATTTCTAGCACTTATCACAGATCTTTGCAGCTTTTGTTTGAAATCATTCCCTTTTGGGATTCTGACATCCAACACCTTGCCACAGTCATTTGTTGCCTACTATTTTGGAGCTTGTATTGACAGTTCTGGGAAGTTGCAATGAAAACCAGCCTCTATCTGCAGCTCTGGAGATTTGATCTGCAGGATGTATGACTGAATGGTTTCCAATTTAAAGGTCTGGAGATTTGATCAGCAGGATGCATGACTGAATTGCTTTGCAATCTACAGCTTGTTACTGTAGACCAGATATGATTCCACCTTCTGCAGGTACTGACTGATTCCTTGTCCCTTTGAACTTCATAACTAGTTTGCAAAGGTTCCGATGCATCATAATTGCTTGCTCCAAGATGTCAGATTTGTAATCAGTCTCAAAAGCTTTTCATGACTGCTCCAGACAAGCCACAGAGAACAATCTCTGAATTTGCAAAGCACAAGAGACTCGTGAAAAACTGAAGAAACTGGAGCCTTTCTGCATTTGGGATTTGCAACCAACAGGGAGTTCAAAAGACAAATGTGTGAAACTGCAATGTTGAGCATGATTCCTAACCCTTCAAAGCATTAGGAATTGTATAAACCTTGCACTGAAGATGTCCACTGGGGTGAAAGTGGCTTGGATCTCAATACAAACTAAGATTTGCCTGTAAAAAAGCACATGAAATTTCCTACGTCTGGACACTAAGAATGCTTGTTGTCAAGAAGGCCCAACCATATGACTTGTACAAAGGAGGATGGCCTTAATCATAGACAAGATCACAACTTACTGGCAATCAGTCTTCAGCAGCAGCACACTGACTGGAAGCTAGAAGTTTATGTGAAATCACCCTCTTGAATGGATCATCCTCTGATCCATGCCTCTTCATCTTCATGCAAACCTCATACATGATTATCAGGCCCTTCCCAACTTGGTGAACTGTGTGCTGCCCACGTTGCCAATGGCTGCACTGGGTGCCTCTGCATGTGTGGATATGGACTTGACCCTGCACATATACAAGGACAGGCCATCAATTTTTCAAAATTCTTGGGAGGTAAAGGCCTCATGCAGCTAGAATGCATATATCTATTGCTAGTAAATATAAGGGTACCATTCTAGCTTTCAACCTCTTTTGTCCTGTCTTCAGTAATGCCTTTAAGTGCCAAACAGGAGTGATTCACACACCTTCAACATCAAACAAGCTGGGGTAATGTTGACGATAGCAGAAGTATGCCACAAATAATCCTGCAGATCAATGCAACAGAAAATGGGTTTTGGTTTCAGCAGTTTAAATGTTGATCCAAAGAGCACTTAGTATGAGAAAGAAGTGGACATAATAATCCCACATACGGGCAAAAGGACAGACTTACCAAGAAGACCTCCAGCAAAAACATCAAACCAGTGGTGCCAGTAATTGTCCACACGAGTAACGGCAATGAAGGTTGCCAGTAGCAATGGGAGGATCACAGGTAGCAGCTTCACAGTATGGCCTCTCCTGTCAAAAAAAGTTCCCAGCTTGCCTGCAATATACATTGCCAAGTAGCCTAATCCAGCAAACGACCCTGCAAATCAATTCCCAAAGAATGATCAAGACGCGAAGCCCCACTGATTTGAATGACCAAGTAGAACAATTTGAGCATTCTGGTCTCCAAACCTCCTATCCTGTACAGAAGTTTGATTAACTACATAGTGTATCTAAGACAACCAACTAAGGTGAAATTACATACCGGAGGCATGCCCACTAGGAAATGATTTGTATCCTTCCTTGATTTGTGATGGGGATCCAGTGCATGCAACATTGTTATCTGGACCATAAACCTGCATTTGTTGACTTTAACCATTAGTTGCAAATTAGCTCCATCAAACTCACCCCACCCCACCCCCTCCCCCCTACTTTTTCTTTTCCTTCAGTCCCTCCATTCATAGAAAGACTGAATGCATTCACATGAGTAGCCCCTCTTTAGCTTTGAGCAGCCAATGGGACATGTAGTTTCGACAGCTGCCATGAACAGTCCAACATGGGAGTTTCAACAACTTTTTTGATACATCATTCATGCAGAAACAAAGATCATGTAGATTTGTGCCCCATATGTGCAGTAAGCCAATTTGGGTCTACTTTCAGGAATCTGAGACTGCGAAACTTCAGTCGTCCACTGGCTTTTAAACAGGATTTTAAACCAAATTTAATCTCAAAACAGTCAAATTCTTGAGCCACAAATCCGATATGTAGGTGGACCATTTTGAGTGGAAGGCAACAGTTTCCTTTAATTCCAACCCCTCCTACATTGCAGATTGATACTCAAAAGGAGATGAATGAATTTTGACACAAGACAAGAGCAGACTCACTGGAGTGGCTGTTACACTTCCAAAACAGCGTGCATAAAAATCAGGTCGAGGAAATCCAAGCCCATCTTTCAGTGCATCTGTTATTACTGCTGTGAGTGCTACAGCAGTCAAAAGACCTACAAATAATACACCATAATCCAATGCAGTCTCAGGTTGAATTAGCAATCTAGACGAAATGATAAGAGACTATATACACAGCAAGAGGGTTGGTGCCAGGACGCTACAACTGTTGCATGGTTGCAGAAAAAGACAATTCAAGTTTTAGATGGCTCACTTCCTCATCCACCCCACCAATTGTTATTTCCACAATAAAGCAATGGTTGCGGTAGCATTGAGAAAGATTTACCAAGGATTGAATGATGGACATCTTGCTGTGACTTTCTCCAGAAAAAATATGTGAGAATAAACACCAGGGGTATTATCAATGCAAAAATCTGCTCACACCCAGTTCACAGATGATGCAGATTTCTCAGTCTATTAGCACATTTACTACCCTTGTTGCACAACTGAAAATTGGGGCTCACTCCCATAAGACATATGATGTTAACCTGTCCTCACTCAAATTATGATCCTCAAGACATACCACAATTGTCTCTGTGATATAAAGACCTGTAAAGAGAATGGAAACACTTTAAGAAGATGAGGAAAACTCACAGGCACAGCATAAAATGGGATTGTTTGGCTGTGCATCGGATAGAGAAGTTCACCAGTGACGAAATTTTTGGGGCCCACATATCTTTTGTAAGGATGGATGAACTCAAGTATGATTTCAATGATTATGAGGATAACTAGGCACACCCAGTCTGTCCAGTGATATTTGATCAAGCTCAAGAATTTCACATCTGAGTTTGGAGCTGGAGGATCTGGATCTATTGGACGGGCAGCAGCAGCAGCAGCAGCATTGGAACTGCTCCTCATTTTGCAACCTCTGTTGTAAATTCTTTCTGCCAAGAGAAAGCAGTCCCTATTACTTTTCAAGAATCTTGAGTGGTGGAGCTTCAAGACTAAATAAATATATTCTTCACACTGCTCAATTTCCAACTTCTCAAATTGCAAGTTTGTTTCTGCAGAAGCAAAAAACATGCGATGTCAGAAATGATCATCAACTGAGTTGCTGTCCAGCAATTTTTCCATAACCCATGATTCACAAGAAATTCACCAATGTCAAGACCAGTGTTGGGCAGGCACCAGATTGGAATCCTGGTATATAGATTGATATTGGTCCTGGTATCACAGAAACGACCAAACGGTTGGTATGACTCCGTAGGCAGGCAGCTTCATAGCGGGGCTGTACCGGTCTCAACACCAGGTATATATCTCTGCCTCATACCAGCCAAAAATCAGCCTGGAACCCTTATACCAGACAGAAGCCACCAGGCTGTGCACTCTCAGTTCTTCCCAGTCAGAAACGGGAAACCAAAAAACCATCAGAAAAGAACCAAGCAAGAGTTTGTACAGGAGAGTAAACTGGTTGCACTTCCTACTATACCTACAAGACTTCCTCCTACTTGCACTCAATTCAACAAACAACCCAGATACATAAGACATAAGGCAGAAAACGAATTGCGAGCAATTAATTATATCAAATTCTTCCAGCACGCTCCAAAGCAAAGTCGACGCCCTCAGCCCAACAAAATCCCCGGCTTCAGTACCTTCGGAGGCGTCAAAGTGTGATCACGAGTTATCATAGAACCCAAGACACAAAGTAAAGCTCTCAAACGCATGCAATGGAAACGATCGGCTTTCGAACGCTCGAGCTTCCGCTGCGCAATCGGCGACGACGACAGCAGCTTCCCCACGCGCCGTCCACAAACGACGAATCCGGGAGAAAGAGTGCGTACCGGTACAAACAATCAGTGCCTTCCCCTGTAAAAAACCCCGGGATCTGGACAATCTGAACGGTCCAGATTACCTTCTGAAATCTCCAGATCCAACCTGGGGTGGGAAGTTGAACATGGGCACCTACCGTGAATTTATACTGCACTCCTCCCCTGAAGTTGTTATTTGACCCAGTAAGTACCTGATCCACCAATGTACCCATGTTCAGTTGTGGATGAACATATAAGTTCCACTTTGCCGACCTACCCTGTAGTGCCTGTTCCTTCCCCACCTTCCCTTTTACCTAGGTAAACCGCCTGTGGAAGTGGGTAAGTATCATACTTTAGATAGGGAATGTAAGTGCTCTCCTACATACGTACCCAGCTTCCCCTACCTAGATAACCACCTAGGTTAAGTGGGTGAATATCATAGGTAAGTAGGTAGGGAAAGTAATTACCCTCCTACTTGCTGCAGCTTCCCCTACCTAGTTAACTACTAATGTAAGTGGACGAGTTTATAGGTAGGTAGGTAGGAAATCGGAAGTATTTTCATTTAGGTTTGTAGTTAGGTGAGGCACTAATTAGTTTGCTACTGGTTAGGTGAAAATGCATGTGGATGGTTAGTATATAGCTAACCATATTGGTTAACTAGGGATGGGAATACAATGAAAATGTGTCTCTTGTCCACCCACCATCCATGCTACAGGGTGCACTGGTCCCCTGCTTGTTTACTCTGCCCATACAGTACATATATGTTTGTTCTAGCAAAGCCAGGTAGCGCATTTTTTTTTGGCAATGCCAGAAAGGGCTGTGCGAATCAAGAATCATAAGCCTAGGAAATAATGTAAAAAAATTGGTACTATCACCACTCAAGCAAGGCTAACAACAATCAAATCGTCCCTTAAATTACGGTGAAACACAGCAGCTCGCCATCCCCCTCACCCTATTTTTGTGTAGTAGCCATCTAAGTCATCGAATGCGAGAGATATCGCCATTTCCCATCTTGACCATTGGTTAGAAAAGTCAGAACCTCCCCTCCCATTCTCTATGGTTCATCCCGATTGCGCTTCTTCTATCTAATCCTTCTCACCACTCCACCTCCCTCTCTCGGTTCCTCCTCGCTAGATTCTTTTTTGGAGTCATGAAGGTTCAAGGTTTTAGGTTTGTGTGTGGCTTGGCTGCGCATCAAGTCTCAAGGCTTTTGTAGGATAGAAAGGGGGAGTTGATTTATGAAGCTCAAAACATGGTGGTTATGGCAATTCCTACCTTGTAGCTTGCAACAAGTTACAAAGTTTCTTATTAGAGACTTGATTTGTGTGTTGCAATTGTGACAAAATATGTGTTTATCATTGCTCACTTTGAAGGTTTGTTATTTGAAATCTAATTTCAAAGTTTAGTATCTAGCTTTGAGTCATGACATTTATTTTTATTTTCTTTGGGTTTTTTTGTTTTGCACCAAATGCCATAACTTTGGATTTGAGAGCTTGCTTTTTGTGGTCATTTGCTTGTTTTGTCTACACTTTTCCTTGTCTATTGTTTGTACCATCATGGCATTACTTGCCCTACCTTCCAACTTCAAGTGGAAGTTGATCTTTGGTTCTTCTTCTCCTTCACATGTTGCAATGTTTAGTTAGTGTATGATTATTATAAAAAAATTTAAAGCCACACCTCCTCCTCCTCCTCCTCCTCATGTACAACCTAACCAGCAAGAGAAATCTCTTAAGAGGAAGGAATATGAAATAAATAGAACCTTCAAAAATATTTGGGTTGCAAAGCTCCCTTGGGCAAAATTTGTAATAGGTTCAGATGGTAAGATTTCATAAGTAAAATGCATTATGTGCAGCCAAATAGAAAACTATCACAAATTATTGATTCCTAAGTTCAAGAAAAAAGCTCAAGCGAATACCCCAGGTTGACTTAAAGGCACAATTTATTTTGAAAACAACATGCACCAAAAAAATGAAAAGCGGTTTATTTCCCAATCTCACCAACAAATGTCTTCCAACATGTATGTGTTGGCATTGAGGGAGAGGATAAGCATAAGAAAACCTAGTTTGTTTCATGCTTTCATGTTTTAAATCAAGGTCAGCCTATGATAGAGTATGAAAGTTTTAAGGATTTGTTCATTTTTTTAAAATTCAAGAACAATCCCAAAAAACATTAGAATGATTCTTCTAGGTGGGAGATGGCTATGATTTTGTGTGACATTGTGGAGTGTAGAATGAACGAGGTATTATGTTGTTAGGTAAATCTCCATCTTTGTTGATGAGGTTTTTATAATTGATAACACTAGTTGGTTTGAAATCCATGCTTATGTGTTGGAGAAGTGAAAGCAAGTGTTGATTATGTTCACCTTGGAAAAGGTGACATCAAGTGCAATTATAGCAAATCTAACCCAAGTATTGTTGTGTGCATTATTTAGTTTTGGGGGTATGAATGAATAAGTTGTTAGCCAAAAGTTGGTGTTGTTTGGGACTAATGGAAATAACATGTTTATTGGTGTGCATAATGGCGTCACCACTTAGATCAAGTGCAATGTGGCTCCATTTTCTGTGCCTATCCATTGTTTTACACATAGGACAGACTTGGTAGTGAAAACATTATCCACACAATCACTAGTAAATAACATTGAAAAGTTTCTTGTTAAGGTATATTTTTACTTTTATCATCTAGTAAGACAATTCTTGAGCTTGAAAGGTTGGTTGTTTTGTTGGATGTGAAGGGTTTGAAGATCCTTCGAATTGTGAAAATGTGATGGTTGTCGATGCTCTCTCCTGCAAAGAAGGTGTCAACATAATACAAGCCATTCATTATGTAAATGTGGGCAGATCGATCGACATATGAAATCACTAATGCCAACATCATCACTTCGTTTGATGTTTGGATTTTGCTTGGTTTCCATTATATCATGCCCTTGCTTGAGTTATTGAATGGGCTAATCAAGATGGCTCAAGCTTGAAACATTTATGTTGTCAATATTGTTGAAAATGTGAAGCTAGTTTAAATTGACATTTGGCATTATTACAATGCAATCAAAATTGCATTCAAAGACGATGTTTTTGTTTTTTTCAACAACTTGATCAACTTTTGGAGTGAAGTTTTGCCACTAGTTTGGGCTATAAATCCCACTTGCCCTAATAATGATGTTGTATGGTGCGCATTTTGTGTGGGTACAAAGTTGGCATGGTTGCATTAATGATCTACATATGCGACAAATGGAATTGATTTCCCCTACATTATGGGAACCTAATTTGGAAAATGTCTAGACTCGGGGGAAGCCACCACCTTCCCCCATATAGTATTCTCTGCACCTCTCCGCGGCACCCACATCCAAATGGCTTTTTGTCCCAGGACTCCCAAGGAGGAGTCCCGAAACTATCCTGGTTTGGACTCTTGGGACTTTGCGAGGTCATAACTCTTTGCTCAAACCTTCAATTGGGATGAGGTTTGAAGCAAACTTGTAGCTCTCCTTGAAAGCTTTTCAACAGTGTGTTGCACTCCACCTGCACGCATCGAAGTTGGGTCGATTCCCAACTTTTAGTGGTCAAAGGTCAAACTACCAATTTGACTTTTGACCTTTCTTTTTGTCATAACGTGTGTTGCAGATGTCCAAATGGCCCATGCGAGCCCATTTTTGACGTCTACACTTTGATAGCTTTCCAATGATATAAATAACATTTCAATGCGAGGTGTTTTGACCCCTGCAATCAAACTCTGAAATTTTGGAAGTCTCGGAAGATTCCCAAGTCCCCATTTTGGGAGTGTGAGTTTCATCTTCACACTCTCTCAAAGTAAGGTTGTGACAATTTGAATGTACTTGTGATATTTCCTTATCCTTTCAAATTATGTGTAAAATGTGTACATGGTCAAATAATGAAAGATCAATATGGATGAATGTGAATGAAAACAATTGATGAATGTAGATGAATGTATTGGGTGATGATAGATGAAATAATACTAATCCATGAGCCTAGTTGTATCCCTTAAATCATAATTCATGACCTAATTACACTTTAAATGTGGGTTTTTAAAAAGGGTTGAAAAATAGTGAAATGAACATATAAATCTTTTTGTAATCATTTCACCAAATTGAATATGGTTAATAGTGGGTGAGTGGATGACATGCAAACATACCCTAAAATTCATTTGTCCCCCATTTTATATTATCCCCATTTTTTTAAGGTTAATAATATTAATTAAATGAAATGCCTCCCAAGTTCAACAAATTTCTTTCTTTTGCAACAAGCCATTTTGATTGGCTCATCCAAAAAAAAATGAAAAAACTACAACTTTGCAAATTCCCTAAAATAGAAGTTTCTATTAAAGATGGAGGGCCTAATTATACATGTGAAACGAGGACAATTTTGGTGGAAACATATGGGATAAAAGTGTGGTGCTATTGAAAACATCTTGAGAAACTTTTTAGGGATTTGATAGGATCATATTGCAGTCAACAAAAAAATCTTTTTTCAACGCTTTCCCCATAGCCAAAATAAATAAATAATTGGGCCATATTAAGTGCATGTCAAGCCTTCTCATTGGCCACATGAAAATTAAGGTTCTTAAAATTGTTGTCATTTTTTGCATCAAATAATATTGTAGTACTTGGGCTAGTTCAACATTAATTATATTACTTGTGAAATATTTGAATTTAAAAATAAATATCTCATAATTGTGCCCAAAATTTTTCAAAGCTTTTTTGGAACTTGAGAATTATTCCATATTGCTGCTACATTGATTTCTTGGAAAGTAAAGCATTCAGAGAAAATCTATATTGTATTTGGAAGGCACCTTGTATTCATCAATTTCCCTCCTAGAAAATGAGAGGGATAGTATGCCTATTCTTCAATAATGGGAGGGTTCTTACACCTATAAGTAGGCATAATTTCCTTCCCATTATTGAAGAGTATGCATAATATCCCTCCCACTCCCACACCTCGTGATCTATGTAGGCTTGGTTCATGATAAATTTTGCCTCATGCTTTATGATAGGTAAAGCCCATGGGTGGGGGACATTCCCAAAATGCAAGGCTAGACTCGGCCTCATCCTAGGCCCCTTCTTTTGCAAAAGCCCCCATCCTAGGGCTTTACCCTACACTTGGCGAGCAAACTTTTTGGAGATGTTGTTGACATATTGTTGACTACTATCAACCTACATATGGTAGGTTGGGAATTACTTTGTAATTGACATGATTGAGGATCAAAGCCAAAGTTATGGAAATCATTGAGAGGCTTCTAGAAGAATGCCACATTCAACATATGTCAAATGTAGATAATTTTTAAATGATTTTCAAATATAATTTTTTTATTGAGAGATGGAGTGCCATACATGTGAAAGAAGGACAACTTTGGGCAAAGCATATGCTATAAAAATGTGGTACTATTGGGAACATATCGAAGAACTCTTTAATAACTTGATAGGATCATATTAGGGACAACAAAAAAAATCTTTCCTCAACACTTTCCCCAAAGCCAAAGAAAAGGAAAAAAATTAGGCTATGTTGAGTGCGTGTTGAGCCTTCTCATTGGCAACATGAAAATTAAGGTCCCTAAAATTGTTTGTCAGCATTTTTTTGCCTCAACTAATGTTGTAATACTTGGGCTAGTTAGATATAAATTATTTTTTTTTGGAATTTTTGGAATTTTTGAATAAATACTTGTCAATTGTACCCAAAGTTCTAGAGACTTTTTTTGGAACTTGAGAGGTATTCCACATTGCTACATTGTTTTCTTGGAACTTGTTGATCAAACCTTTTGGAGACGATGCCAGACATAGTGTTGACTACTATCAGCCTACGGATGGTAGGGTGGGAGCTTAGTAGTTGAGATGATTGAGGATAAAAGCCAAGGTTACAGAGAACATCCAGAAGCTTCTAGAAGAATGCCAGGCTCAAGATCTGTCGAATATAGATCATTTTAAATTTGAGTTTTTAAAAAATTAATTAAATATTTGACAATGATTGTCGACCTTTAGATACTATCGCACCCCTGCCTAATATAAAGCATGCCTATATATTTTTTGAGAAATATTTTCCCCAAAATGGTGCAAATATCCACCAATTTTTTTTAAAATCACCAACGGCCTACCTTTAAGCGCCTTTATGAGGTCGCAAAATTTCCCAACTTGGCCAAATGTTTTCCATAAAATGAAAAAACAAGAAAATTTTGGGTGATTTCTATGAATTTTTCACTGTTTTTCGAAATAAAAATAATTAAATTGGGCACATTCTAGACCTAGGCACTTTCTAGGTCGTCACTTGTAGCAGCAATTTTGTAAAAATGATACACCCATCTGGGACAGTCGCCATTCCAATTCCTCTGAAATTTTCAGCTACGATTTAATTTAATTTTCAGTGAAGAAATCATTCAATATTCAAGAACTTGCAAAAGTCCAAAACGTCATGGAGCCAAGCCCATGCACCCATCCTTGTCTAGAGCTTTCCAAAGACACCGAGAACAAGATCTGAAGCATCCGGGTTCTGTGGATCTAATAACTACAAAACAAAACAAACTACCTTCCTTCGTAGATAGATTAATGGTGGGGATCCGTGCCAATGCACCTACTTGAGGAATTCGAAAAAAAATCCTTGCTGCCTTTGTCTATTCTCCCGTAAGTCGTCGGATTAGCTCTATAGGTCACTGGATTAGCTCTCTAGGTCATCTGTCACCGGATTAGTTCTATAGGTCATCGGATTAGCTCTATAGGTCGTCTAGAGCTTGGTGCCAAAGAATTTGGTATAAAAGGGTCGTGCTTTGGCTCGTCAACAGCTGACCCGAAAGTTGCGTCTAAACGGAGGCAGAGTTATCGATGCTTCTTGCCTCTTGTTCAACGCAAGGTCTGTTGGTTTGCTTTGGCTTTCTCTTCTTCCGTGGATCGATGCAAGGCCGATGGGACGAAAATAGACTTGCGCAAACAAAGCTCCAGCGTCCACCAGTGCGATGCTGTCAGGCACGCCGTCACCAGCTTGACCTTCGTCGTGTCTGGCCAAGTTGTACCAAGCGTAGACGGAGGGCAATTTGGGCCTGGTTGATAGTAATAAGTATCAAGTACCATCAGCTCTGACCAAGGGAGAGGCCATGTGAACTAATTAAAGTAGGAGCCAGCAAAGGACGCAGGCCACAACCTCTTTTATCGATTTCTCAATTGCAAGATTGTAGTGAAAGTCTTCCTTTCACCCATGTGCTCCATAATTTCTTCTTCAATTATATATGGTACCACTTGAACTGCAAAAATCCAGCTGCAAAAGAGCACCACGTGCCATGCCCCGTCATGTAATTCACCAGCTAGTGCATGATCTTTGACGTTATGAAGCGGCTATCGAATAGGGTAAGTTCGAACTTCGAATCCTTGTTCGAGATCTTTTACACCCGAGTTTCGCAAGGTGTACAGTCCGTTTTTTCAAGGGCATGGGTGGTGATGGGAGAATAATTAACACTCTCTGTTGGGTGTGGTAAACACCAAAAGAAGCCCAACAAAGGGGTGTGGGTGGAGATGGTCCAATAATTTGTACCTTAACGCTGACAAATTTTGTCC
>Ga0209611_10004476_pt1 | contig 23890 bp, 14 predicted proteins | sample S1TSphgellanicum_3_FD_187693 | JGI IMG/M metagenome (GOLD analysis project Ga0209611, IMG submission 187693) | Host-associated microbial communities from peat moss isolated from Minnesota, USA - S1T2_Fc - Sphagnum magellanicum MG (SPAdes) (version 2) | ecosystem: Host-associated > Plants > Peat...
GTGTCCAAGAGTTTTTTTTCCTTCTAAAAAATAATTCTCAGAAAAAATTTTACTTAACTTAATGAAAAAAACTTAACAATTGTATGTTTTCCCAATCTTAACAAAATGTACTTTTATAACTATAGGCTTTGACTTATGCACATCAATAGGTACAAATGTGATATTTTTGCAATAGTGATCAATATTTTGGGGATTAATTAACAACCAAACATATTACCCTTGGACTTTTTGAAATCATAGATATTACTAAACAAACTTTAGCCAAAAATTTGACTTGGTTGTTGGAGAAGTATAATTCAAAAAGGGAATTTTCTAGATATGTGAAAGATGAGGGGTCTACCTTAAATATTATGACTATAGTACTAAAAATAATTGTAAGTTATGAGGTTTTGGGTTTGGGATAAAGTTTCCAAGGAATTTGTTTTGACCATGCATTTTTAAAATGATGCCAATGTTCTACCATGAATGATTTTTTTTGCAAAGGCTTGAAATATGTATTTATCACTTGGTTGCACAAGGGGATTTGCAAAAGTGTATCACTTGGCCTAAAAATCATAAAAAAGAAAAGAAAAGTGGAATAAAACGTGTGTTAATTATAATCTTCCCCAAGGAAAATGAATGCCCCAATGGATTTTTTATTTTTTTAAATTTGTAATTTGTTTTTTCATTTTCTTTTTGCATTTCCTTTTGAAAAGTTTTTTTAAAAAAAACATTTCATTTGTAAATTTGCTAATAAAATCATCATTTTTCAAGAAGATTTATAATTCAAAAAAGTTATTATGTGTTGTTTCAATAGGTTGAGAATCATGAAGATGATTTCAAGAGTGCTACCTCCTTTGACACAACCCATTTCCCACATTATTGTTGATTTTATGTCTCCTATTGTCTACTTGTGTTCTAAACTAATTTAAAGGTCATTGGTTGGTAAGTGATGCATTATATTTTATCATATCTATGAGTTTGAATATGAAAGATGAAATAAAAATTTCAACCTTTTTTGATAACCTAATGGAAAAAGATGCAAATGTTGTTTTGAAATTAACATGTTTAGCTTCCAACTTCAAAACGGAGGCTTGGGGGGGGGGGGGGGGGGGGGTTTTGCATTCTTTTCTCTAATAAAATATGAAAAAAATCCCATAATAAATTATCTTTTCAATGTTGGACCCTAGGTTTAAAAGTCTTTATTTAGTATTGTCATTTATTGAACATGAACAAAGTAAGGCGATTGTTGAAGAATATGATAAAGGTTCTTACATTTGTGCTTTTAAAATGTCATCATCATTTGCACCCTTTGGTTGAATTTGAAAATGCCATTGTCAATTAAAGAGTTGATGAAGATTATAACTTGGATATCTTTGAAATGATAGTCTGCACAAGCAAGCTTGCAATGAAGCTTGTCAATAAAGAACTTTTGATTTTCAAGCAATGCCAAATGGATGTCAAAAGTATCAAGTGTTTTCTTCAATGGTGGGAAGAACATGGGACTATGTTTCCTATTGTTGGATTCATTGTTTATCAAATTTTGTGGATTGTTCAATCAAAAATAAAAACAAAAAGGATCTAGTCTCTAGTTGGAATACTTACTAAGGAGATGTCATTTGTAATGGTATAACTTAAACAAACTGATTTTTGTGAGAAAAAAATGACCCAATGACCTTAAGGTTGGTTGCAAGTCCCCATTTAGCTTGATACATATAAGTGAAATTGATGTAAAATTTAAAAATGAGTTGAATTTTTTTGAAGGAACTTTTGAAAAGGATGAAATTGTGAAAATATAAAATTTGGATCAAAAGCATTGTTTCCAACTTTTTTGTCAATTTTAAATTTATTTCTTCTTTTCAGTTCGAGGTGTAAAGAAAAATCTTTTCTAATGAATGAAAATTTGATGTTTAGGTTGTGAAAATTGGATGTGAAAAGTGTGTGTTATTTTGTTTGCTAAAACAAACATGTCTGAGAACTTACTTGAGTAAGGGAAAAAAAAATCCTAATACCCTAGGCAATTTTTACTAGCCTAATTTTTTTTTTGAAAAAAAAGAAGTGGACTAGTTCTCACAAGCCAATGTAAGAATTGGAACCAACTGGTTCTCCAAAAACAAAAGTGAAAATAGCCCGACATTGGTCGCAACATTATAAAGTTGACATGACAAGGATGGCACAATCACTATATGTGGAATTGGGCCAACATTTAAAGTTTTGCATATGGGGTTAGGCCTTGTTATGGTTTTATATTTACTTGATAGATATGTTATGTTAGATACATATTAATTAGTTAGGGGTGCCTTCCAAGTTCGTATATCTTTGATTGGCTGATCACACCAAAAATAAAAAAATAAAAAACTTGGAGACTGCCCAATATGGAAGTACCTATTAACTCCAAACATAGAAACACGCAAATCACAATATTTACCCACCTTTTTAAAGGCTCCAAGAGGACAAATGTTGGGAGGGGGCAATGCTGTGTAGGACAAAGTGAGGTGCTATTGGGAACACATTGAGAACTAGGGGAAAATGTTGGGAACTTAATGAGAACACAATGAGAATTTGGTGAGCACGCATTTGGGAACAACAAAAATCCAAGAGCCCACCCACCCCTCCCCAAAGAGAATAAAAATTGGGCGTACCAGGTGGTGCATGCTGCAATTCCAACATGACCATGTGTTGGGGCCCCCCATTTGGGGGAACAACCCCCTCATTAGACCTTACCCTATACTACACTTTTTCTCTGAACCGGCGCCTTAACCAGACGAGCCGGCGCATTAACCGGACCTGGGCATCGAAAGTCACGGGTCAGTTGAAAATTTTGTCGGGCCTATTTTGGGCTTGTCTGTCTTTTGAGAGTTGGGTTCACACGGCCCGGTTTTCTGATTAGGTCACAAAGGCGGTAATTTAAAATTTTGTTTCGTTGGACCCCATTTGGGCTATTAGCCTAGGTAATCAGCAGCAGCAGCTATCATGGCTTTCCCGTGTGAAACGACCACATGGCCATCCCTTCCTTTCAGCCAATGATTAGTTGCCATGTGGAAAGACTTTTCGACCAATGTGCCGTAGCCTAATACTGTAGTTGATTCTGTTTTTTTCTTTACCCAAGATTGCCTATCTTTGCTCACATCGACGGTGCAGACTCCAGTTCTTTCTCGTATCCGACAATCGAAAAGTCACCGCGTCACGTGCAAGAGAAGGATGCTTGTTTCTTTCTCTGTTTCCGAGTTTCTGTTGTTTATTTACTGAATATATCCCTTGTCGCACGTCGGTTGCTAACGTCGTAGTGCCCACTAAGCGTTAGCTCTGCTCCTTATCTGATCTTCCATGAGAAGAGACTTTGAATCGAAATCTGATCTGATTTCGATTCAAAGTCTCTTCTCATGGTTTCAGATTTTTGCATTGTGAGTTTCTGCATCCCTTTCTACCTCCTGGTTCTGCATTTCAGTTCTGAGGCTTCATTATAAAGTGCAGGGGAAAAGCCTGCTCCCAAGGGGCCTCACCTAATTTGAGCTTGTAGCTTACATTACCGATCGCCTTATAAGATTTACTTTGGTTGGCCAGAACTCATGTAACAGCTAGTGCGGTTGAGTTTTCTCTTCAATCTCATCAATATGTGCCATAGTAGTTGATAGTAATTGTAGCTACATGGTTACATGAAAATCAAGCACAATCCATGAAGATCTTGGGCGCTTCTGCATATGCAATGCTTTGTTCAATTCCCTGGACAATACTAGATGTGCAACAACATCCGTGAGGTTGCTTTCAACAACTCTACAACACATTTGTCACATCAACAATTGGTATCAGAACCTGAAAAGAAATATGGTGGGATAAGCTGATACAGATGAGATCTTAGACCAAACCAATGAAGTTACAGCAGCAATGTTGAGGAAAAGCATTTTGAAAAACCAACTAGAACAAGCAGAAAAGAACATGAGAGCGGTGTAAATGCCAGCAATAATAACTAGCATGTTCAGTGACCATTAACAACAGGATGTATGGTAACACCTACCATGACATCCCTACTGAGATGATAAGTTCGCCACTGCACACACAGCAAATGTCAAAAGGGCCACACAGTATAAGTGACAAATCTGGACACAGGAACAACTGACCATATTCCTATCCCGTTTAGGATGATAAGAGATTAATGATAGTTAGCTGGAGAAAAAAAATTCAAGACCTCTGCAGCCTTTGTTGCAGCAACAATACACCCACAGAACCAGAAGATAGCTCTATTTACAAGTCAATGACTGCAAGATGCAAAATGACAAGTGGCAGTATATTACCTCTTTGGGAGTGAAAAATGGCAAAGCAAACAAAGAAGACAACTCCTCATTGGTTAATTGTATTGCACAGATCTCTAGCCTTGTGGATGGCAAGGTCAAACTATAAATTGATAGGGTTTTACAAGGCATCCTCTGCAATTGCATAGAAAAAAAGGAAGTGGCAATATGTTGTGCACCACAGAAGAGCGTTAAAGGTTCTGCCTGGCTTCATCATAGATTCTGCTTGCCATTGGAGATTTCATCAGTGACTGCATATCCATTAGGGTGAGCTTTGTGCCAGTTCCATGCTGTGGCAAGGGAATCTTCCAAATTAGTGAACTTAGCCTTCCATTTCAACTCCTCCTCAATCTTGGATGGGTTGCAGTACACCTCTGAGTAATCCCCGGGCCTTTTCTCCTTGTGGACCTCCACCTGCCAGAGTGAATTGAAGCTAATTACTATTCTTCCACAGATATATGAAAATACGAGGTTGGCACAATTGCAATCTGATATAATAACTTTGCGTCATTGGGAAGAGGCTAGAGTTGAACTGCAAAAGCTATATTACAACTTGGTCAGAGGGATATCGTTCTACAGAATGATATTGCAAAGATTGTGAATCCTAGTAAGCTTGAATTCTGGTCTGGCAGCTGGAGATGTATAGGCCTCTTGATCACTCAGGTGAACCCTGATACCTATAGCAATTGAGAAGGACCTGAAAACAATAGGCTAACTAGATAGTATGCCATCTGAGGCTCTGAGTTACTTCAATTCTAGTAGAAGTGCTTGAACTGTGCATCTTCAAATTAAGATGTTCACTTACTTTGACCTGCTTTCCTGTCACCTTAATCCAAGCTGCTATGAACTCCCGTACAGACACTCCTGGAGAATCACCACCAACACACTTTACCACTTAGCACAATGGATTAACTCTCACAATAGAACTATCACTCTAAAAATGTCCTTTCAGGGATGATAGAGTTGTACTCCAAAACCCCAAGTAGAGCATGACAAGCAAGCCTGTTAGACAAGCACACAATGACCAGGCAGACATTGCTCTCTAGAAGAGTGTCCCAAAATCCCTGGGTCCAAACACCGTACATGAATATGGGGCATCTACATGAACTTCAGGTGCAACTACTCTTCAAAGTTCCCCAGGCCTTCATTATAGAGATGCCTACATCAAACACACTGCCAAGGATTGAATTGACATGGTAAAACCTTTCCCAGTGCCGACATTGAAAATCTGGACAGTGCCAGGTCTCAGTTGTTTTAAGGCAGCCAAATGAGCATCCACAAGGTCTGACACATGAACGTAGTCCCTTACACAGGTCCCATCACGTGTCGGAAAATTACTCCCAAAAATCTGCATCAAAGCTGTCACCAAAATCAGTTGAGACTTACAACTACTAAGCATGCACTTTTGCTGCCAAAACTTGGCAAGTTGACACTTAATACCGGGACCTGACTGCCTGCCATTCTTGCTGCAACTGGTATTCATGCTATATTCCTCCAAGAGTTCCTCCATGTGCTTGGATGTTGGTTAGATCTGACACTTTTTTAAATCTTGTGCCATATTTTGGAAATAGGGACAAATTACAAAAAAATGTCAACCTTGATGGAGTCACGCCGGCCAAGAGTGGCATCGATGCATGCTCCAGTTATGCGACCAAATTTCCGATACTGTGGCAATGGTGACTCACCCAACCGACCCTGAGGATCTGAACCAATAACATTGAAATATCTGCAATCTAGCAACAGTAAGATTAGTAATCCATAGGTTACTGGCAATAGTATCAGCACAGAAATGTGAAGGCAATAGAGGTCTGGCACCACCTCAAAATTGCTGCTGAAAACTGTGGGTTAGAGTCACTGTAATCCTTGATAATCTCTTCAGCTAGCTTTTTTGATCTTCCATATGGATTTACTGGCACCTGCAAAGCATGGCCAACAACAGATGTGAGAATAATGATATGTGGCTGTATTTTCATCTAATGTACAAAATCTTCAAAGAGAATACAAAATGGTATGGCAGGACCTGAAAAGCATGGCCCAAGACAGAATATCCACTCAAAGTCTTTCACAAAATGAGTATCATGAGGTGTACAAATTACAATAGGGAACATGAGCCAGCAGATGTTGTCACTCTTTCACATTAAAATGCCTCTAAAGGACAATCTGTGCATAGAGAGTGGAAATACTACATGAAACTGAAGGGAGCACCTATACAGGAAAAATTATTGGCTTCCCTGCAGACCCAAAAGCTGACATGTCAGGACACCTTGGCAGACTGACTACCTGCACAGTCTCCTCTGTGATGGGCATCTCATCATGGTCACCATATGTTGCACATGTGCTGCTATAGATGAACTTGTTAACATTGTGAACACGCATTGCATCTAGGAGGTTCACAACATTGCCTGTATTTTGCTGGAAATACCTGATACAACCAGTCAACAGAGTTGACATGTCAGGCCACACTTACTCTGAACAATCTAAGATGGCCTCCTTGGAACCCATTACTCATACTCTAGTTCAACCTTCATACACATACAATTATCTTTCCACTTACAAGGATTGTTGCAAGCACTTACATAAGAGGTTCCTCCATGCTCTCTCCCACATATGCAAAACCAGCAAAGTGCATCACCACATCAAATGTGTTCTTGGAAAACACAGAGTGGAGCTGAGGGTTCCAGTCAGGGAAGCCACTTACTGCTTACATCTGCCAAGATCATGATTGCTCAGACCTATATACAAACAATAACTAAAAGGAAATTTGAAACTATCACTTGCCATGCCTTCTACAGAAAAAGGTAACTTGATGCAGTATCTACTAATTTACTGTTTTTTCAGTCACATTGAGCTGTTCCATCTCAACAGACCATAGATCAGGGAACTGAACATAGCCACTGTTCCCAGATGAAACAGTAAGAAGACACTAAGAATGGACCATAGAGAACCATGTCACACCGCTTCAAAGACTTTGGGACATGAACACACACTCTCAATCCACAAGAATACAAAACACATAATTGAGAGTAGGATACATCTTCCAGATCGCTCAGATCAGTTTTTATGAAGTTAAAGCGACCAGGAATTGCAATTTGTTGTAGCACATGAATAGCCCCCACATTGCCTCTGGAAAGATTATCCTGTACAAAGTAGGCAAACACAAGTAACACACTGTTGATACAGAGCTTTGTAATCCCTTTGGTTCTATATGGTTGGAATCGTTTTGACACTGACACCAAACAAAACACTTTCAAGGAAGAATTGTGTCATGTTAACTTCAGGAAATAGGATCTCTGGTTCATCAGCTACCCTTGACAAAACATATGCAATGACATCTACCAGACTGTATGCAGATGTTGAAAAGCAATATCAATGCAGGAGCTTCTTGATAGCACAAAGAAGGAATGCTGCACACTCACCAGGGCTGTGACATGGTATCCATTCTCCAAAAGGAACAATGCAGCGTGTGACCCAATATATCCAGCTCCACCCTGATTATCCCAAACTTCAGAAGCCAAACTTCCATGACCTAAGAGATTCACTGACCACAAACACAAACTTCTTCTGACAGGAGGTGCAGCAAACAGACATTTGCAAAAACCATTTGACAAACATGATCCAGATGCCAAAAATCTTAGGATCGCTTAGCAGGATAGAGATCATACCAAATGCAGACATGAAACAACAAAACACTCATCATGCAGCAAAGATCAAAGGATAACAGATTATTACCGTGACAAGCACATGTAGACTGTGCTCTGCCACCACATCAGATATCGTTGATGTCAATGTCTGTGCCCAGCAGAGTTCAAAGTTAGTAATTTAATCAGTACACAGGAAGAACCAGGAAGAATCAAAGCTGCAACTGACATTCATACACTTAGAGACAAGCATCCATATTGAAAAATACAATAATTTTTTTGAGTAGTAGGCTCAGGTCTTTCAGAAGCTGTAAGCCTGTGCAACAAGCTTTCAACAGAGACTTCAACCAAGCTGTTCCAGAATATGTGAATAACTTCCAGCTCATGTAGAGGTATGAGCATTCATGTAGTCTACCCTAAAAGTGATGAAAACCACAATCAAGCTCATTGTCAATATTTTGGTGAAGGAATAACCTGAAGCAGTGTGGAATCCAGGTTTTCGCACACGAAACAGGCAAAAACCTACTCTCCCAACACAAACATCAAGAAAGGACATTGCAAGCTGAACAATCCCCAAGACAAATACCTACTGCTGTTGCATTCGAGAAAATAATTCTTCATGTCTTGCAGACGATGTTAATGTCGCACCACAATGTCACTACATTCTTGTAGCAATGAGCGGTGCAAAACTCCAGAGCCACAAATATTCGAGAAAAATAGTTTCAAAAAGGCTCGGAACGCAGAATCCTTGTGAATCCACAAAAGAAATACAGGCGTACACATATACCAATGCTTTAGGAATGAACAGAGTTCACGTATCTGGAACGATCTCCAAATGCGAATGTGAGCAGTATAGAAAGACATGAATGCTCAGACCAGAACGATCTTGTTCAAGAACAAAAACTGGAGTTCAAACACAAAAATCTGAGGCGGAAAAAAAAAAAAAAAAAAAAAAAACAAAAAACTCAAGAACGACATCAAATCCGAAACCGCATGTCATTCCGTCGTCCCGCAGGAAACAAGGATATCGACTCTAGTGAACGCATGAATCAAATGAATGCGCTAGACGAAAATAGCACATCACTGGATCCATTCCTCAAGAGACAATTTATTACCAGGTCTAGACTAGAAGTATAACCAGAGCTGATCGCCAAATCGACGACCTTGAAAACGAAAAGAAAACAGAGCACCGCAACAAAGCTAGCACAAGAAAGAGTGGTTATTGTATGATACCAAAAGGAAGAAGAAAAAGAAAGGAATCTGAAGCAGAAGAGAGTGATTGCGAAAGAGAGAAAATAAAAAAATTCAAGAAAAAATCATAAACTAACCATGATGTCAACTAAGTGTAGAGGAGACGATTGCGGGGGAGAAGCGATGGAGTGAGATTCGAAGCTTTTTCCGCAGCACGCACGCTCGTTTCCTTTCCTCCTCGTGCTTGTTTGCTTCTCCCGTCCTTCGTCGTCTTCTTCTTCATGTTTTCTGCAACAGCAGCAGGCGGGGCCACATGCAGCCTTCAGAGGTTGCAGCTGCAAAAACCCGGCCGGCCTTCATGAATGATAAAAGGATGAGATTATCGTCTTCAGAACCTTGCTTCACCAACGACAGTCTCTATCCAATGGATGAATCATCTATGAAGGTGACGTTACTATCGATTAACCCTTGCACGGCCTCTGTAACTCTCATCGCCTGATCCATCCGAAGAAGTCGACACCGGATATTATTCGGCTTAGAAACCACCTTCATGGATGAGAAATCGCATTACGACACAGCTCGCTCCGCCGCTGGCGTCAAATATCCGTTCGTATCATTAGAAGCTACCTGCCTGCGTTGGCAGGATGATTTCATGGATGAAGAGAGGTTTCTTCTTGGGCCTGGGTGGCGAGATTATAATCCTGAGACATTACCTTCCTGGATGAAAAATTCCTTTTAATTTTTTGGAGGGAATTCCCTGAGAGAATGCACATCAGTGGCATTAAAAAGCACACTCTAGAGTCTGTACACAAAGGAAAAGAATTAAAATAATTTGAAATTATTTATTTATTTATTTATTTATTTGAAAAAAAGCTTCAAATACAGTATTTAACCCCAAGTGCTGGAAAATAATAATGAAAATTATAGGAGTGGCCACAGGCTCACTGCTTTTTATTTTTCCTGTTTTTTTCTCCATTTTGTGATGTTGCTCAAGTGGCAATCAACCAAAAGTATATATAGCCAAATATGGCGATATTCAAAATATGAAGCTAGAAAACCTTAACCACCCTTTCATATTGTAGGCAATTGTGGCAATTTTTGGGAATTATTTAAATATCAATTTCTTTTTTGGTGATTTTTAAAGGGGAATTTGTAAAAGAATATTCCTTTTTGAATTAATTTTTTTGGAAACTTTAGTTAACATTAATGTTTGGCTCTAAAATCTTTTTTTTTCAAAGACTTAATTTTAGTTAACAATGGCTATGAACACCATCTTAACATCAATGTCATGTTAGTGTCACATCATAAGATTGGACGTTAATTAACATTTTATATAAGCATGAACTAGTGGTTAATTTTAACATCCTTAACACTAGCCTAACATTAAACTTAACACCAAGTGTGATCATACCTTTAGTCCGTTAATGTTGAATCAAATTCATAGATGGACATATGTTTACTTATTCATGATAATTCTTCCAATGTTAGCATTTTCCATTTTGCACTAGAATCCATTGCAATGCTAACATGTCCCGAAAGGTCTACAATTCAAATCCTGACAATTGAACTTTTTAATTTATTGAAATTTCGACAAAATTAATGAATAATTTTTCAAAAGTTCGGCAAAACAAAAAATAATTTAATTTATGCCAAATTGGTTAAGGTACTACAATATCATAACACAAAATTTGAGAAAACTATGAGAAGTTGGCCAAAGGTTGTAAGCATTTAATCCACATGCTAAAAGTCATTTCAAACATTGAGTTGCCTTCAAAAACTCAAGGAGTGGCAACAATCTAGTTAGGCACTTGAATGTCCACCAAGAGCCTTTTGTTAGCCTAGATATGTGGTTTCCAATGCATGCAATGGTAACACCAAAGGATATGGGGATAATAGAAGTATGGGGAATAACATTAACCATTTTTTCATATTTTTCTCCCTACAAAATCCAACTTGCATGTATTGCAAATTTGTGCAAGCAATGATCCTACAAACACATGTGATTAATCAAATGTAAGTAAATACAACATTGAGAAATTTCAAAAATGCCTAACAACAATAATGTAAAAAGAAAAAGTTCAAATAAAACTTTACATTTAGTCATAATGGCAATTAATCAAGAGAGTGGATTGATCTATCCCTCATATTTCTCCATATTAACATGTTATCATCCCAATCAAATGTTATATATATATATGGGAATATCCACTAATGAAGTTTGCATCAAGAGTCTTTGACTTCAATATAATACACAAAATGACTATTATTTCATTAAAAAAATATTTTTCACATATTGCAATACTAGAAAGAATTACAAGTGCCTTCTACTATACATTCATAATTTAAACCAATATGTTAACCATTCAATAATATTATTTGCATAATCCCATGCTTCCCACAAAAACTTATTGGATATTGTCTCCCACATGATCTCAACCATTTTGAAACACTCACCTTGACATCTATCACATTCATCATTAAGGACTTGAAATATCATATAAATTATCTAACCATTATTCAATTGAAAGGGTGGACAATCATCAATATCTATAAGATATAAAATAGGGTTGAACAATTTACAAACATAAAGCATAAAAAGGTCAATAAACCTTTCATTCAAACAATCATTGATGCGCCCCCATGCTTGTCCCCAAGTATCAATGATAACTCCCCAAAGCAAACAAATGAATAACATTAAAAATAACAAAAAACCCCAAAGCAAGTTCTTTAGCTCCGCATACTAGTATAAGAAAGGTGCAAGAACTTTAAGATGGGACTACAATGAAGTGACTCATGGGCACTTTTCACTCAACTACCATGCACAAATCAATTAATGCAAAGCGGTGATTACAAATGGAATCAAATTGAGTCCTAGATTTGCCTCAAACCCACCTTAAATTCACATAGCCTAGACTTGGGAAAAGGCACCATCCTCCTTCCTATAATATATTATAGAGTTTTCCACGAGGATTACATGGATGCAACTAAAAATACTTGGATTCCCAAAATTGGGACACATAATGTCCAAATTTTTTGGAATGTCATAATTCCCTCAAAATATATATGTTTTAAGCATATGACCTCACATCTTATAATTCTTGTTGAAATCATTCCTTCAAGCTAAAGATCTCATGATTGCTCTTTGAACCTTTTGGATTCATTGGGAATGGACCAACTCCCAAAGTGGGAGTTCATGTTGTTAAGAATCTTGAAGACACCTCCCCTTAACTCCAAGAGGCCTCCCATTTCATGGCCTCCCAACTCATGTGGGAGTATGTTTCCCTCACTTTGTGTCTTGGCATTCTTCTTGGGTTCATTTCTTATAACACCCCAAATGTGGCCATGAATCCAAAGTTAAGGTTATAACAATCAACCATTCTTTGAACATATTCCACTCCAATTGCCTTACACTCTTCAATATTGCTAGGTTAATCACAAATGTGCCTATAATGAAGAAAATAATTTTTTTATTTCCCATTTGCAAAGGATGTGCACTATTTTTTGAAACACCAAATGCCTCCTACAAAGAGCTGAAAATTTTAAAACTAAACTTTAAAGTGATTGATCTCTTCGAACTAAAAATTAACATGTCAAAATTGTGATGCAAATGTTTTGTTTCCTTTTTAGATTTGTGCAATATCAATGTGATCAAATAGGAACATTTTGTTCAACTTGTTCAATTCCATCAAAATATCGACTTGAGCATGTGTAAAAAAAATGAATTTGAAATGAAATCAGCTTGTGGTACCACCTTCACACACAATGCCTCCAAGAAAGCATGCATAAAATTCAAAATTTGCTTCATCACTTTGATCCCTGAAACAACCATTTGACATTTCATGAAGTTATGCAACAACTAAAGGTTTTTGCACAAGTTCCTCCATATGGTCAATGAATTCCTTTCAATGAATTAATGATCATCATACCCACATATATACCTTGTTCACAAAATCATCCAAGATAATAAGAATTAATATAAATCTAGTAATATCTCTAGCTACAATTGTTTCTCTAAGGGATAATTACAAATTACACTAGATGAAATGGACTATCACTATGGCATGTTATTAATCATTATTATATTAAAATTTTAATTTTAATTGGATATCACAAAAACAAATTCATTTATATGAAGTTAACACAAGAACTTTTGCAACAATGAAGAAAACACAACAAAATAATGAGTGTCCATCTTAGAAAGATTTTAACAAGACTATCATAATCCCAAAAAAACATATGCAAAATAATGAACATGGATTTTTATTTCACAATGTGTTTATGCACTTATAGATTTGAATTAATATTACCATAATTTAAATATTTCCAAACACATTGATTAAATATTGATCTTGAAAAACATCAATTTAAATATCAAAATGGACTTTCACAATGGACTTTGTCAAGAATATGTGTGAAAGATGTTGTAATGTGGGTTCCATAATCTTCATTAATGGGCATATGAGGTTTCTTCAAATACCTATGAATCTAACAATTTTTTTTGTAATGATGAAGTGTTCTATCCTTCACTATCCCATAACATAGTGTATTCATACATGTCAAAATCATGCTTGTCTCAACATTTTAGGCATTAACAATATGTTGCAAATCAACATGTTTGTCCAACAACTAAAGTTGTTCAACATCCTTCCTATGCCTTGGAACATTACACTATGGTAAAGACAACATTTGTGCATAACACATGTATGAAAAAAAATCCAATTCAAAATGCAAGGCAATAATTGAAATAACTTTCACACAAACTCATCAAATATAGATATACAACTTCACATTTGGAAACCCATTTCCAATGTTTATTAATGGGGTTATGTTAAAAGCACAATTAGTGCCTTGGCCCCCCTTTCCTTTTTGCATCTTTAATTATTACCTTCCTAGTTTTGAAAACATTGACATCCCAAGATTATTAATGTGCAAGTGTATAATAGCAAAAGATGCATAGTAGTTAGAGTCCCACCATAGTCATGATAGTATGTACTTAGTGTACCTCAAGTACCCTACTTTCACAACATTTATGTGCCCAACTTTTGTGCCCCCTAATTCTTGTGTTGTTAAAGGTTTAGGTAGTTGAAAGGCAAACCCTAGGAAGTAACCTACATCCTTTTAAACCTAGTTGGTAATTTGGCACCATGTTTAACAGATTATACAATGGTATGGTTTTCAAACTAGTCCTACATGTATGGTATTGTATTGGTAGTTATTAATTATTATTATTATTATTATTAATGATTTAAATGAATTTGAGTTTTTAGACTTGTCATAATTTTTTATTTAATTTGTGAATACACCCGTGATCAATTAAGGGCCTTACCCAATGTAAAGCTCTGTCAAAAATTTTGTTTAACCTTATAATGTTCATGTTTGATCAAGTTCATTACCTAGTGTAAAGTTCCACTAGGACAAATACTAAAAAAATTATTTATCCTACAACTACTAGGATTAGAAAATAACTGAAATTAATCAACAATGTTGTTCCTATTGACTCTTTTCTTGTAATGCAATTAAATATTTAAAAAGAAAAAAATGAAGTAGTTAAAAAAAGGCAAAAAACAATAATTTCCAAGATGGAAAGGTTTGATTCTACATGTGATCTATCAACTTTCATGTGAAAAAGTGTCACCATTCTAATGAAACAATATTATGTTTTATAAAGGGCCTTCATTTATAATGTCTAAAATTTTGGTGAGGTTTTATAAAAATGTTAAACCTTGGTTGTTTTTTTTAATCTAAAAATAATGGGAGTTGCATATCATAATTTACTTCTCACAAACTTTTGAGCAAGATCTTCCATTTTTTGCTACATATTGCAAATTTTCATCCCTCATTTCTCTTGTCAACAACACAATACATTTTTTTACCCCCCATTTTTATTAGATTATTCTCATTTTTCCAACATTTACCATGCCTTTTACATGCAATCCCTTCTAAGACTCCCACATGAATTTCCAAATAATCATTTTGCCTCACCCCATATTATTGGTTCCATTCACCATTGTCACTCTCACATTTGTTGAATATATCCATATTTTAAATTTTTTACACTCAATAAAACCTTTGATTAAAGGAATTACTAAAATGTGAAAATCATTTTGCCTCATGCCTAAACAAGTATTTTAAATTCTAATCATTCCTTCATCATAGGGCTTTACCCTACACTTAATAGCATGGGCCATGACAAGGTATTTTAATTTGTTTTTTCAACTCAGCTCTTGATTAGAAAATCAATTGTCCCATGCAATATTTATTAGTATCTTAAAACATTAATGTTACACATGATTATGTGTACCAACTTGTTAATGTGCTTGATTTTTTATTTCATCTTTTATAAGATGATGCATTGATTTTAGGGAAATTGATGTGAAGCACATTGGAGTCAAGACTTAGGTTATCTTCTCAAGTTTTAGTGTTTACCTGAATGAATTAATATGTTGTGAAATTCCAAACAAATTCCAATTACATAAATTGTTGTATGAAATTTCCTTGTTTTATGTGGATGTATAATACCATTTGTATTTAAATTAAATCATACATGATGTATATCACTTTAGATTTACCATGAAAGTAGCAAGAATTGTTTATTTTGCATTTATAAGAATAGGTGTACCAACATGTTTTAATGGTTTGTAAAGAGTAATTTGGATGAATTTCAAGTTCATAATACTATGACATTAAGTTTGAACCGCTAAATATGCACATGATACAATGTTTTAGAGCTTCTTTGAAAGTGTTCCAATAAAGAATTATGATTAACTATGATTGCAAATCACAGTGATTAGGTCATAGTGGGATCTATTTGATCATCACTAATATGTTGTGTGAGATTTCATGTTTCTAAGTGGGGTTGTGGAAATAATTTGCACTTTATTTTGGATGATGTATAGTACATTAATAAAAACCTACATATAGGATGTGGTTGTGGTTGGATTTGTTTTAACTACAAGCAAGTGACATAAAAAAAACTCTTGAATTTAATTGAAAACCTCACATTTTCATTGTTGTAGTTTTAATCTTGAATGATAAATTTGAAGTGATGAATGGTAAATGTATATTTTCACAATTATTCAAAAATAAATATTTAAATGAACAAAGTTCCATTTTTAGTATTCTTACGCAAAATAATACAAATTTTACATGAAATTTTTACTTGATATATAATGAAACATTTATGAAGAATGATTATGCATTTCTTATTTCAATTGTTTCAATATGGAATGTTCCTTTTTTTTATATTTCCATAAATTAAAAATGATGAAATATATATATTAAACATGAGACATGATGACCTTGTATTGACACTTTACAAAAATTTTAAGGTTTTTCTCTCGTAAAATTTATAACTTGAAACATTAATATTTTTCTTTTTCTAATTATATATATAGCAATATTTTATGATCATAAAATGGATCAAAAAAATTCTAGAACCTAATCAAGGAACCTTCACAAGCTAAAATCATGAAATTATTTATGAAATTCTAATTATTTCATAAGTTGCATGCCCAATGTTGTTAAATTTTCTAATTGTGATAGTTTGTCACAAGCATTTAATGCATTTTTTGGTACCTACTATGAATATTCATAAATAGATGTAAATCATGTGACATGCAATTTCGATTGAATTGAAACATGCATGTTATTTAATGTATAATAAAAATTTCCAATTTATTTCAATTTATTTCACTTAAAATGAATGAAATATGTGATAAAACCACCTACCATACTTGGTATATTTAAGATTTGGAAATTTAACATTGAAATTTGTTGTAATGTTTTTGCTTCATAACATAATCACCTCTAAAAATAATGTGAGGATAATTTTTTTCAATCAAACATTCATATTTGTTGTATGTAGTAACATTACCCATTTCAACTTGATCAATTTGAAGGTTTAACTAAAGTTCAATTGATCAAATTTGAAGGTCCAACTAAAGTTATATCATATAACTTTTTGGATTTTTCTCTCCCAAAGATATCAATGGTTTTAAGGATTCCATTTATTATTATAGGTACATTTATATGCTTAAGAAATTAATTTAAAATATATTATAATTACTTAAACAACCATCAAAATTGATTATACAACACATGTGTATATCCACTTGTGAATTTTGTGATTTGTAATCATCTTTTATGAAATCATATTTATGTTCAAAAAGAAAAGTTGTGCATGTGAAATTTCTTGGAATAACAACTACATGTGACTTGAACCAAAATTACAAATTCTTGATATCGTATACCGAAAGTGAATAGATTTGCCACATGAAAAAGAATATCACATCCAAAAATAAATTTGTAAACAAATTTATCTCTATTTATTTCCTTTTAATTACTAATCACCACATAGATTTTTAACTAATTTTTAAAACATTCACCCATTCTTGAATATTTTCTTTCATTTTTCCATGTTCTCAATTTCTTTGATGCACATTTAGAATTTTTAAAACAATATTGGTGGAAAATCTGGATTTTTTATCAACAGAATTTGGAACTTGAGGTATGAACTCGAAATCCTTACAAGTTGGTTAAGGTAACAAAAGCTTTGGGATGACTAAACAAGTTCATGTGCTTTGTGGACCATTATAAAGACCTTCATCATAAAACAAACATAAGACATTTCTTACAATTTGAACCTAAACCAAATTTAATTTGATTCATCACAAACTCACATATTTTCATCAAGAATTGAACCCATGAAGGAGACACTTATAATCTTTTAATTATATAATTTGTAGATTCCCATGGGGACTATTTCAAGTTGACCAAAATCTTTCGAACTCCCAAGTTCAACTTTTGACATTGAAAACATTTTCATGTCTTACAACTTTGGAACCACATAATGCACAGTAAACATAATCATTGAACATGCCTTTTGTAACTCATATAAAACATATTTTAATCATGTCAACCTCTTCAATTAGACATCCTAAATTCTTCTCAAAAGTGACGTCATGTGTTTGGGGACTTCTTTCAGCAATTTGTGTCCTAGCTTGTTAAACAACCTTCATAAGTTTTACTTGAAACATGTCTTTTAATAAAACATGCGAGATCATTTTCTTATCAATCTTTTTGAGATATTTCCAATGATCCCAAGATCATTCAATTCAAACATTATTTAAGATCCTTCAAACCTTGTTTTGAACAACTTGTATTTATGAAAAGTCCTAATTCCCAAAGTGAAAGTTCATGTCAAAAGCTCTAGGAATGTTACCCGTTGATTTTTCAAGCATTTCCACTTTGTCTTAATAAGCATTGCATTTTCTTGGAATATGCCATGTTTTAAACTTACATTCAATTTCATTCCTTATCAAACATTTGACTTGATGTCATTTCCTTGAGAATCTCAAGACTTAGTCATAAGCTTAGAGGAAGTGTGACATGAAAATTTGGCACATGTAATTAGGTTAATAGGTCTAAATTGTTTTTCAAGAATACCCCATATCCAATCTTGATTAGTGGCAAATAGCATGTGAGCTTTTAACAACAATGTTGATAATGTTTTTTTTCAACAATTCAAGAGGTACATCTATTGAAGTTGAAATTGCAAATGTTGTGAATTTTTTTGAATTTGTGAAGTGTGAATTTAAAAAATTTAATCAAGAAAAGTTTGATCTAGTAGTGAAAATTGGCCACAAATCAAAATATATGGAACAATAGCTTGAAACATATTTGATGATTGGGGCAAGGTTTATAACAATATTACGGATGGAATTGATTGAAGATGTGTTTGACTAGGTGAAAGTACACTAGGGGGGGCAAGATTATTATCATATTGTATTGTTTTTGAAAGGTACCATGTTTGAACTTCAACTATATCATGATTATGAAGGATTTTCACAATGTTTTTGCATATTATAGTAGGTCAGAACCCAAAGAAATCAAATGCCAAAAAAAGTACATTTTTGAAATTTCATATGATGTGATGTTCAAATATATTTGAACCAAAAATGTATGTCACAACGTCCTAAAAAATGTGAATATATTCAAGAAATGATTGGAATGATTTTAAATTTTTATGAAATTTTTATGATCTATTAAACATTTTGCATCCATATGATTAGAATAAGCTTTTGAACTATATGAAATTTTTGATAATTATCATATCACAATTGGGTTTTTTATAAAATGATGGCCATAAGTATGTGATAAATTAAAATTTGACAAACAATCATTTTCAAATGAAAGATGACAAGAAATGTGAAGTGGTTCATTTTTAAAATTCCATTTAAAATGTTTTTTAGTTGATTAATTTGAACCAAAATTAAAAATTAAAAAACATGTTATATTATATTACATATACCGTGAATATATCCATTGTTCCTTGAATCTAATCTTTTAAAAAATTCAAATAACATCAAATAACATTAACTTTATGAAAATCAAAATATAAAACCTAAACACCAAAAATGAAGCCCAAATTAAATGCGACACATTTTGGAAGTGTATACTTTATGCACATCTCATGAAATTGCCCAAATTGGTCCCATCATACCGTGCTTTCACCTCGGTGAATATCACCATGTGGGGTATATTTTAGTTCAAATATCCATTTATAAGTAACATCATTTCTATTTGTTGGCACATATGTAACATTCAAAGTGTGATTTTTCTTAAAATCTATTCCAACTTTGATCCAATGGTTTTTTGCTAATGTAAAAATGATGCACTAGCTATAACTTAAAATATAATGAAAGGTTATTGGATAATGGTTTGAACAAGAAAAACATGTGAATATTTCCAAAGGAATTTAGGACTTTTAAGACTTGTTGTCTGACCTCAATTGTTTTAATAAGCCTTTGAGGTTTTTTTTATGAATCCTTTATGTCTATTAATAGTCTACACAAAAATTGAAATGGATAAAACATGTGAACTAATGTTTACTTTATGGATGGATATAGTTGGGACCTAAGATTTGCATTTAAATCAAACATGATAAATTTCTTTTGTTATATCAAGGATAGGCTATTAAAGGTCAAGACTTGGTGGTGGATTTAGTAATTAAGGAAAATTACGATTGTTAACTTATAAGAAGATGGTGAGGAGGGAACAATTGGTGTAAAAGAGGACATTAAATAATTTGTGAAGCTAGCGGTGGCCTAAACAAAGGACTTTGGGAAAACCATTTTTTAACGATTTTTTAATATCAATATTTTGGAAACATTTAACTAGAAAAGTAGCAAAATTAATTGAATTTACATTTTAAAAATAGTTTTCCAAGATTTTCCCAATATATTTGTCACAAAATGGAAAAGAATTGTTGAAAAAATAGCATTAACCTTATGTGGGTTTTGGATAATCTTAAATAAAACAAGGTCTTCATTATCAACATCCTTCAATGGTTATGGTGGCATTTGCATTGATTGAAAAGTAATTTTTTCATCACAACACCAAAATGTGTTTTTCATGACTAGGACATATTACAATTATGTCCTAATTTAGTCATGTAATCATATGTCCATTAGTAATATAACTTTAATCATATTTATATTATAGTATGACTACATGACTACAAGGTAAATATTTAAGGTGGGTATTTAATTTGTATGTATCTAACTTAGGTTAAATACATATTAACTAGGTACCTACCTTAAATACTTACCTAATAAGTACCTAGCTAGTAGCCATTAACTAGGTAATAAGTACCTACAAGTAGGTACCTATTAAGTAAGGTACCTAGTAGATACCTACCTTACATATATACCATTTAGGTAGTATGCACTTAATATGTACCTGTTTTAATGGGGTAAATAGTAGGTATTCTACCCTAGCTATCCCCACCTTGGTATATATGACCTACTAGGAAGGAACCTACTTTAACTAGGTGGTTAAACCCACCAAGGTACCTATTAGGTTATTGTGTAGGTTATATGTTATAGGTACCCTAGCACGGTAGTTATGTTGTTTATATAAGTTATAAAACAATTATTTATGATGATATGATGACAATTTTTATCATGTAAAAAAATGTGGTGTAATGGTTAAGGATTTCATCCCTCAATGTGCAGGTGAGGAATTTAAGTCCTCACAATTGCAACCTAGTCACATAAGGTTAACTAGGTTAAGTTAAGTTCTTAGCTTAGTTTGAATACTTAACCTATACTAGGTTGTTAGTTAGATAGGTTATCTTACATTCCTAGGTAGGTTAGGGCCTACATTTGTAGCATGTATGTTAGCCATTTAGTTGAACAGACCTAGGCTTACCTAGCCTAAGTTAATAGGTTAGAAAAATAACCTACTAGCCATGTTTTCATGGTTATAGTTGAAAACGTCATAGTCATAAAATACATGTCCTTTATGACTATAGTTGTAAAAGACATTTTAAAATATGACATGTTTTATTCAACTACATAGTCATGTAGTCATGGATGGTGTCCATGTATGCCAAATGATTTCATTAAATTTTGAGTGAATTCATTTGTCTAATGGACATGGACTAATGAACTGCACCCACATTTTGTAGTAATAAACACAATATTATTGAATGATAGTTTAATTTTCAAAAAATGTGAACAAATTCAATGAATGTGAAAGAACTTGTTGCAAGATGTTTTCAAAATAACTTTTGTTTAATCACATAATGAATGGAGTTTAGTTAATGGTTTTTTTTCAAGAATTTTTAAAAAAATTATTTGAATTTTTAATCAAATATATTTATTTTGTTAAATAAATACTAGAATAAGGTCCAAGCTTATTTTTTATTTCTTACACTTGAGCAAAAATTGAAAAAAATGTCAAAAATTGGATTTTCAAGTGGTTTCATAGTTAATGTGATAAAGTTAGAGTGTTGCACATCTTTAATTAACAAAATGTTATGTAGTTTGATGGCAAAGGCATTAAGATGTTTCCATGAAGTCTTGAGTTGAAATTTGGGTAAATTGTGAAACAAATTTCAACATGCATCACAAATATGTACATCATAGATGTATGGTTGTATATAGGTAGGGATTGATAGGTAGGCACTAATGTTGTATGTTATTAATTTTTGAATGTACCAAACTAGTCCTAGTATCAATAGTTTTTTTTTCCATACTTGGTATGTATTGGTATCATGCACATTTAAAAAACTTTCACACTAGTCACCTATTAATGTAATTAAATACATGGTTGATTTTTTCCTGGTATATGGCAAGTATGAACTTCGTATTGGGGCATATTTTAAACCAAATATAAACTTGGTATTATCTTAAATTTCATACTATATTGTTATGTTATTTAATATTAGTATTTATACCAATATTATATATTTAGGTTGCACCTTATATATTGGTACAATGCTAATAAAAACCTACTTACCTACCTATTTAAGACCTACCTATCAACCACAAATAAATATTCTTAGAATTATTTGACCATAAATTGTAATAAATATTTTATGGGATAGAAAAATATTTTTCCAAAAAAATCTTTGTACAAAACTAACAACTAAGCATATTGACAAGTCAAAACATCAATCAAAAAGACATTTGTCAAAATGCTTATGTTGAAATTGATTTGTCCAAAATAACATTTTTGTCAAATTAAACGAATATCAAGATAGGTATTTTTTTCACACCAATTTCTTTGATTGAAAAGATTGAGATTTCTTTATAGTAATTGGATCATGGAATCATCACATACTTGTAGAAATTCAACCATAGCTTGAATTCTTATAGGAGATATTGTCCTCCCAATGAATAATTGAACATGTTTTTACAAAGACGACATCCCAATGCCATGTTTTTGAAATTATAGGTTTTATGAGGATTCATAATTCCCAATAAATGGGTCTAATTTAAACATGTGACACCATTATCTTGTAGCTCTTGTCAAAATATTTCCAAATCTAAGGCAAAGAACTCAATTGAACATCACTTGCTTTTCTAAACTACATTTGACTAGTTGGAAATTATTTGGTTGTTATCCTTTTTTAACCTTTAAATCTTCATAGTTATTAGGAAACACCTTACATTTGGCAACATGAATTCCCATTATTTTGTAAGTCTCATTGAAAATTTTAAAATGATAACTAAAATTGTTTCATTTAGACATGTTTTGACTTCCCAAAATCTCATTCTTGAAATCCAAGATTCTTTGAAATCCCAATTCACACAACTTGAGGGCTCAAGAGTTTTCATCTTTCATTGTCACACACCTTTAACATAGTTTGAAAATGTTTCCATTTCTTTTGCTCTATCATGTGCTTTGGGTTTATGTTTGGCTTATTCTCTTCCTTGTCCTAACCTTGCATATGATAATATTAAGCCAATCCTTGTCCTAGGCTTGCTTATGATAATATAAGCCAATCATAGCTTTTAGATTACTTAAAAAAACTAGTCAAATCTAATTTTTGATATAAAAAATCTAATTTATATAAGGTAAGGTTCCCACTAGGCTATGTAGAGCTTTACATATTTTTGTAAGGTCTTAGCCAAGGTGTTGAATCAAAATCTATTACATTAATTAAAAGGAGGAGAAAAGATTCTTTTTTTAAAAGTAAAAGCTTCTAAGATCTTCAATTGCCTTCAAATACCTCAAATCCATTTCACAATAACTTAATTTAATGAATGCCCAAAAGGTTCACCAAACTTTTCACTAGTTACTTCAAAATTATGGAATCACCCCAACTTTTATTGCTACCAATAATTGACCCCTTTTTGTTGAAATAATTAATGATTTTTTCAAAAAATTTGGGTGTTAATTTGGAAACTTTTGACATCTTAAGACTTAAGGTCTAAACATTTTATGTAGGTAATTGTTGAGGTAGAAGCCATGTTTCCCCTTGTTGGGAGGTTTATAAGATCAAAT
>Ga0209611_10004479_pt1 | contig 23884 bp, 16 predicted proteins | sample S1TSphgellanicum_3_FD_187693 | JGI IMG/M metagenome (GOLD analysis project Ga0209611, IMG submission 187693) | Host-associated microbial communities from peat moss isolated from Minnesota, USA - S1T2_Fc - Sphagnum magellanicum MG (SPAdes) (version 2) | ecosystem: Host-associated > Plants > Peat...
ATGCCAGATATGCAGAAACAAGGATGCAGTTCCACAGATCTGGGAGGATGTACAACCACGAAAAGGGTAAATAACTTCTTCATCACATGGAGTAACATCCCTTGTGTATGTTGAAGCTGTTGAATGTTGAATTCACATAGAAGATGTAAAGAAGAGAACCACTGACTTACAAATGTTTTCTGTTGAGCATGACAGGGCCTACATAGTGAATTTGGGTGACATGCTTGAACGCTGGAGCAATGGCCTATTTCGGTAAGATGCTCATGTTTCTGATCCTTCTTTCTGCAAGTAGACTTGTCTCTAGAGGCAACCAAAGACCTGAAATGAATTGACAAACATCCTTTGTGTTTGCAGGTCTACACTACACCGAGTCATGAACCCAGGCGTGGAGCGGTACTCTGTGAGTGGCCTCCTTTGTGTGGTCTTATTATCTGCCCCAGCATCACAACATGATTCACCAATATAACACTCCTGGCCTAGAATAAAATTTGGATTAAGATGGTGATTGGGATCAATGTTTCTCATCTTTACTCATAGGATTTGTTTTATTTGGTGGAGATTATCTGTGTTCCTCACAAACTCGTTTTGCATGGATGTGCAGATACCATTTTTCTTTGAACCTAACTATGACTGTGTGGTAGAGTGCCTTCCTACATGTTGCTCAGAAGACAACCCACCCAAGTATGATTTGATTATCTGCCTACACTTCATGTACCCTACTTCCTGATGTCATGCTGAAATCCAGACTGTATGAAGCTCAATGGGTAGGGGTACAGTAGCTCTGATGCTTAGCTGGTATGTTAAATTACAACACTAATTTGGTGTTTTCCCTTTTGTTACAGGTATCCTCCTATCACTAGTGGCAATCACCTTCTTGGCAAGTATAAAATCACTCATCAGGGGTTCAAATCGGACAAGGTTTGAATTCAGTTCATGTCCAATTTTGGGTCATGGAACAACTACTTGGCAGAGAGCTATTGACCAAGAACTTTCCTTTTTCAAGAAGACTTGGAAAATCCATGTGTAACTTGTTCAAAACTAAATGCATCCATGTGCTCAACCACAGTGAAACCCACAGGATCATGGAGTCTAGTGTCAGAATATTGTGGAATGAAATTTTTCTGCTGAACTTAAATAATAACTTTGATGGGTTAATTCAACGCAGCAAACCCGACCCTTGGATCGAGATCTCAATGCTCTCAATTCTGAGGTTGGCAAAGAAGATAAGTCTCACCTATGTGTTTGTCAAGAGAAGCTTTCTGCAACAAATGATCCACACAAATAACCACTGGTATTGGGGCAGATCAACTTGCTGTAATAAAAGGTTTTACTTTGTATTTATCCTGTTGGATTTTTGATGGGTCCAGGAGATCAACCAGAGTCATCAATGCAGAAGAAAGAATTTCATGCTACTGCATTAATTTCAGGTACTACTGGATGAGTGCAAATTGTAGAGACTGAATGCCCCTTGTATCCAAATGGCTAATGTTAGTTAAAAATGTTCAGCACACCACCAATGCACATCAGAACTCAAGAGGCCAAATGTTTTATTGTGTGATGCACAATGGGCAGTCACCAAACACATATGTCATGCATGGAAAATGAATCAACCCAATAGCAAGGGAGGTATAGCTTGGAACCACTTCCACAGAAGAGAGACAAAGGCAGGCAAATTTGGGTGCAAAGCAGTGTGGAATCATGCCTGCCCATTCATTGCATTTGGTGGAAACAGTCATTTTCATCCTGCTGGGTCCTTGTAGTAGTAATAGTCTGTGAGAGTAATGACCAATTTGTACAGTCTCCACTCATGGCACAGCAGCCAGCTCTACGTCGTGCTTGAGATCTATGGTCAAGCTGGTAGCTTCTCCCTGCATCATCTTCTCATCAAAATGTGCAGCAAAATTTTGCATTCTCATTAAATGGTTGTAACCTGTGCCCACTCCCCATCAACAGCTTCTTTCCATAGTGTTACATTGTTGTTAGCATCTGAAACCGCAAGTATATTCCCTGTCAAAGACCAGCTCACTCGCCACACAGGTGTCTTGAAGTCATGCATCGTCAAGCCATCCCATTGATCACCTTCTTTACTCTGAACACAGTTGACAACACACTTTTACTATTAAAAGAAGATCATCCTGTCTTCCTCAAGACTGCTGGCGAAAGGGGAAGAAAAAAACCAAAGCAGACTTCTGGGAAAGTGATAAAAAACCAAAACAGACTGCCTGCTGGGAAAAGCAAAAAAGAAACCAAAGCTCATAGTAGGAACTGTGCGACAGCAATAGGATTCATTACCTGTGTCCAGATAACCACAGTTCCATCTTGTGATGCACTGGCAATTGTGCTTTTAGGGAGTCCAAGATTTGGTGCCCAAGCTACATCCCGAACCCAATCAGTGTGTTTGGAAAGTGGAGGGAAGCAATCAAGCCTCCAGTTCCCACCTGTGTACTTCCACACCTTCACCGTGTTATCACATCCGCCCGAGGCTAGCTTCTGCACAGGTATTGCACTCTCCCCAACTAAAGAACCTGGGGCAGTTGAAGGTGCCCAAGTGACAGATGTAACTCCCACTGGATGGGCTGGATCGATCTTTGCCTTCTCCCATGCTCCATCCACCTTTTGTGTCAAAACAGAAATGGTACCATCTGATGACCCACATGCCAGGCACAACCCGAACTCATGTGGAGCCCAGCATATGCTGTTCACAGAAGAGTCATGCTCCTGGAAAACCTGTGTTCATCATGTAAAGGCATATACAACAAACACAATGAATTGATGTACTTCTCAGTGTCAGATGGAACTGAATTGAAATCCAAACTGGCAGAAGAACTTGCAAGGTGGATAATGAAACCCTAAGAACTTGCAAGATAAATGATGAAACCCTAATCACAGGGCACAACCAGCTTGATGCCTAAGTACTTGATGTTGCACAATGCTCTCGATTCTAAAGAAGGGGGGATCTGCAAGCTTACCTGTGCCTGCGTCCACTCGTTGTCAGCTCCCTGTTTCCAGATAATGACTTTCCTGTCATAGGAGCATGAAGCAAGGATGGATCCGAACTTAGGGTGCGCCCACGCCACCTGCCACACCGGACCTTCATGGCCAGTGAGAGTAGCCAGCGCTACTGTCTGCTCCGGGGCACCTACGGCAAACAGCTTGATGGTCCGATCCGAGGAACAAGTAGCCAGACGCTTCCCGTAATAATCCATCGCCAGATCGTGCACCACATCTTGGTGCCCCGATTCCAGAGACTGTGTCCCTGTTTGCGTTGCTGCCGCCGGCGACATCTTCCTCTATAGTTTCTTTTGCTCTAAGACACCCACTCCCCCTTCCCTCTATTCCTCCCGTCTCCAAATCCTCCCGCGGTCTCTCTCTCTCGCGCTCTCTCCACTCTCTATTCGGTTTCACACGCGCTGCATTCTCGACTCTCCGAAACTCGCACGCAATGCAGTGTGACACACGTCTTGTTCCTGTCTGAATTAGGGCAACGCGGAAGGACGATTTCACCGTCTTGTAGAGTCCCTTATGGATTTCGTAAGGTCCTCCTGAGTGGCCTTTGTATATATAGTCCCCTATAAACCTCCCAAATTTTTCTTGGAGGGACGCTTAGAGAGTGGAAAATCCCTGGGGGGGCATTTCAGAAAGTGAAACGTTTTGCACGCATGAGCATTCCGGCTTTCAAAATGCTCAAAGTCATTTTCCTCCATGATACCTGATGAGGAAAAACTCACATCAATTTTTATCCTTGTTAAGGGCCGCAAAGTGGGGGAGTTTCTTTATCCTTGGTAATGGCCTTGGAGGTCGAAAGTAAGCGACCCTTGGCTTTGCCTTAGGCAAACTCTTACTATTGGAACTCCCCACTCCTCAGCCATTACCCTACACTTATGGTGATTTTGTAAGGTCCATGTCCTAGAGAACTTCAAAATCTGTCAGATTTGCTTCATATACATAACCAATTGTAGGGAGCAACTCCGTCACATGGAAGCATGCCATTGGATGAGAGATCCCTAGTTATATGGTGCAACATGTGACCTTCTAACATTTTCAAAGCTCCCTGACTCCTTTTTGCACATTTCCGAGGACTTATTGACTGAACCTCATAACTCACACTCTTCTATTTCCTATAACCCATAAGCTCAACAAGTGGTTATGTCTGGGGAACTTGTGTGCTCGTGCTGATCACCTAGTCCATTGCTGGTCACCTAGTCCATAAAAGAGAGGTGTAACGGCTTACATATTTTGTAACTTCTCGACTTCATCAAATTCTGTCACAATTTTAAGAACAAACTTGTACATATTTTGTAAAGTCCCAGCGAGGCTGTCATCAAAATACATGCATCTTTATATGCCACCCACAACAATGACCAACTTAGGTACTCATACAAAACAATCAGTCCCAAAAGGTGGTAAAATTGAAGGCTTGCAACTTTGGGACTTTGAAAAGAGGTGACAAAGTTCAAATGTGATGATGGATAAGCTGATCCAGGTGCTGGAACTCTTCAATTAGCTAATAATTTCACCCCCAATATTGGGACCCAATATTGGGGTGACCCTAGTGTTAGAAGCCTGGAACTCTTGGATCAGCTCATAGATGAGTTTCCAAAGTTAACCCTCTTGCTACACATTATGATCCCATAGTGTTGGAACTCTTGGATTAGCTAATATGTAATTTCAAAGAGTGTGTAGATGACCCTAGTGTTGGAAGCCTGGAACTCTTGGATAAGCTCATAAATGAGTTTACAAAGTTAACTAGATGGCTTCACCAATGGGAGTGATGAAGATCATGAGTGTAAGGGGGTTTAGGGGTTTACAAATTAGTTCATAAATGAGTTCACAATGATCAAGGATCACTTCAACTATCTTCCTTTGCAGTTTGCCACCTTACACAAGAGCTTTACTCAAAACTTCACCACCCCTTACGCTCTTATAAATCTATACATAGTTGCCTACAAGGTCTATTGATTTTTTAGAATGTGACTGTTAGATTTGAAAACTTTTCTGAACTTTGTGAGTCTATATATTGTTTTGAAGCATTCGATTCTATGTGATTTTGTCTTCAAAGTTGTGTTCAAGGTGCTCATTGCTTGCCAACTTGGTGTGCGATTCAAGGTGGGTACAAGATCTAAGCTACCACCCATGGATTTCAAAGTGCAACATAAATTTTTGTGAAGATCTGATCAAGGAATCAAGGTTAGGATGCTACTACAATAATGTAATAGGGCTCAAATTCCATGTTGTTTGCACATGCCCAAATATGTTGACGATTGCCCTAATCAAGTACAAATTGGGTATTGAATTGTTGAACTCAATGTTCATTAACTTTATCATCATTTGTGAATCAAGTGTTATTGTGTAATGTTGTAAGTTCAAGAAATTGTAAGCATATGACTATTAATAGTACATTGTCAAACTATTTGTAAGTCTTTCTTTGCCTCCTACATTTTTGACAAGGTGAGGCCCAATGTACTTTTATGTTGTCCTTCCGATTTGAGGTATGGTTATTGTGTAGGTCATTGGAAGGCTTTTGGAGCTAAACTAGGGGTAACAAAAGGTCAATATTTTGTTAGTTCAACCAACCAACATGCCAAGAGTAAATGATAGTTTGTAACATTGCATGGTAAAAGCAATCTCCAAGTTGGATTGAATTCTAAACATAAATTCAAATTTGTGTAGTTTGTGACAATTTATCATTTCTTGAAACATGGGTGCCCAATTATAGACTATGAAAGCATGAGGGAATTGTTTGATTTTCTATAAGTTCCAAAGAGCCTTTGACATCATTGGAGAGATACAAATGCTTAGACAATGGCCGAATGCATGTATGGATTCTATTTCATGAACATGTGAATGTGAGCGGTGAGTAAGTGAACATGAGCAAGTGAACATGAACGAATCTTTTTGGAATATTATTTGACACATGGGACAAAATATTGTGTGACATGGAGGAATATTTTGCCATGTGTTCATGGATGAACGATATTTATGGATGAAAATGTGAATGAAAAATGAAAATGGATGAACTTTTCATGAATGTTGGCAACATTTTATTTTTTCAAAACCTAAACAAAAGAAATAGGATGGAAAAAAATTATGTTGGTTTGTTTTGAAAAATTGGACACATGAAATGTTGAAGTCATACTTGAAGTCATACTTATATTACCTTAATATGAAGTATATTAAGCTTTACATCATCTAAACCATATAGAATGTTAAACTAAATCGAATTTAATGGCATATAAACATGTTGACCCACCAAGTGGTATGTGCCAATCTAAACACTTGTGTTCACCACCAAGAAGCATGTGCCCATTAGGAATTGAAACAATATGAGGTAGCCCATGACACATTGTCTAAACCATTTAATTTTTAAAAAAAATTCATGCACTCTTTCAAATTCTTGCATCTAGGACCATTTTTACTACTTGTCCAATCAAATTGCATTCTTTCTCCTTCTATTACTAATTTGCATGATCTATACCTCAATTTGCATTTACATGTTGCCCTGATTACCTAATTGCATCATTTTTACCTTTACCACGTGTTTACAATCATAAGCTTTTATTCTACAATGACAAGAAGAAAATTGACATCAATTGTCACACCAAACACCTTGGAATCTATGATTTAATATGCATTAATCTGAAACATATTAAATCTAGAATATGTGAGATGACAAAAAAACTGTTGGAATATCCACGATATGACACCCGACTAGTCCTCCTCTGACATTTTCTAAAAATTAGAACATGGGGAATAAAATGGAAAAGGGCAATTGATAAAACAGATAAATGGTAGCATGGTGAAGGTTGAATGCGAAAATAGACAAAAAAAAGTTTTGCATTGCTCAAACAAATTGTAAACATTTCCAAGAAAGATATAAAAGACTATAATTGGGTGATGTTTACACATGCCATGTATTTCCTTAAAGAATACACGAGTTTAAAAAAATTGATTCCAAAACATTTTTTCATAAGCTTACTAAACAATTTGTTTAAAAGGGATTTGGTAACCTTTGGCAACTTGCTATCAACATGATTCATGAAACCCCAAACACAACTATATGCAACTTTAAGCAAGCAAGCCTAGGTTCCATAAGAATTTAAGGAAAAATGTTAAAACATCTAGTGAATCGTTGAATGATAGGGTTGGCCTTGAAACCACGAAACGTGTATAATAGTCAAACACAATGTCAACAAATGAAGGAGGAGCTGAAATCTCATTGTTTGCATTAAATCATGGTTCAACACATGTGTTAACATGAATATTTGTTCAAAATATGTGATCTCAGAAAGAAATATTTAGTTATGAAAAATAAAATAAAATGAGGGTTGAACTTGAACATTGAAGTTGCTTGTTGAACAAAGTTGTAGTGATTGTTGAAACAAACAATCACTAAAAATATCAAATTATGGTAGTAAATGACTTTGATAAGCAAATACATGATTTTATGGTTGTTGAGACACATGTAGTTGTGCAATTTGGAATCATTTTGGCCTATGTTACTATTCCAAACTCACCATTACCAACCAAATGGTCCAATCAAAACCAATGGTTGCCATGCTAGATTTAAATATAAAGTATGTCACTAACCTGACATGTTCCCAAACGTGTGTTATTTTGTGCATTCATGTTAGTTTTATTTTGAAGTTGAAAGGTTCAATTAAAAAAACCTAAACTTCATTTGCATCATGTCACAATATCTATATCCATGACACTTTTGTCAAACATCATTAGAGTTGGATTTGTACTTGTATGTAAAAAAAAAATTGAAAAGTGTAAATGCAAAGTTTCAAGTAAAGGTTGGACACTGGGCATCTACTAACCACTTGTAGGATTACAAAATGTATGGGACAATGATCAAAATGTTAATCCCAATTTTTTTGAACAACTTGCTACAACCACCTAGAGACAATTCATGGCCAATAGACCCAACAAATAGAAATTTCATAACATAATTTCACTGACAGTGTAATTACTTGTTGGGATTCCAGATGCCCAAAAAATAAGCAGTTCAATCTAATGACAAAGCTCCAATTAGAGAGAATTAGTTGGCTACAAGCATGCAAAATATAGTAGGAAATACATTCACTTGCTAGCACAATTTTTTCTAAAAAAGGATGGTGTTCAGAGTTTTTTCCATTGCATGTGAAAAAAAATATTTAGTGACAATGAGTGGAGGGAATAAGAATTTTCATGGAAGCCCAATAAGTATGTGTTTGGCAGATATCTATGAAATTGCATGATATTCGTTTTCATTACAACCTCCTGGAACTAGTGAATGGAGCAAACCATAGGATAACGTTCGTTGTGGAGTTCCACACCAATTGATATGGAATGGTTCAAAAAATACATAATTGAAAGGAAACATATATGCACTAGTATTCTTATGATGACATTATTTAAAACACAACAAACTATGATACATTATCATAATTGTTGCAAGGAGTAGGCATATTAGTAGTATGGTTTAATATTCAATAATTGGTGCATAATTGGAACATGGAAACCTGCATTACCTTGTATCTTTTTAAATATGGAATGCATCACTAAGGCCTGCTTTACACTAGGAATTAGGGCCATGTTCAACCCAAATCTAGTATTCTTATTGGTGCAAAAATTGAAATCAACTCCAAGGGCTTTACATAACGAGTCAAGGCTGAAAGAGAAAAAAACATTTCAATCTACCCCAAGCTATTAATAAATGTTGAACTTTATTGCCTTGTATTGGCCCCAAGGCTAATAAAAGGATACCATAAAAATTGGGAGGCCAATTTGCAACCTTTGGAGCCAATATTGCTGCATTTATTGATATCATGACATCAATGTTCTAGCATTTATTAATAAATTAACTCAAAATTGGCCCCAAGTTTTTCTATCCATGACTCCTAATGTGCAGCAGGCCTAAGAGACATTAACTAACTTGCTTAGACACTTGAATTGTTATCCATCTTCTACTCCTAACACCGAGAGTAGGGGAAAAGTGGGTGATAAAAATCAAGACACATGATGATACACTTTGGTCACTATGTAGTAGGGTGTTTTTGCAATCTTTTGAATCAAAATTTGAAAAAATGTAAGGCCAAATTTTGCACTCCTAAATTGATTGAAAATATGTTTTCAAACATCATTCTTTTGCAAGTTAAATAATCTATCAACATAACACCAAACATAAGATTTATTTGATTTTTAAAATAATGCCATTTTCCCATCAATATTCATTGGAAAAATTTATATTTATTCATACATATATTTGGTAGGGCCACATGTCTGAAACAAAGAATATTGTAGTATAAAAAATGTTAGATATTTTTAGTGGAAAATATATGTTGGAAAATAGAACATTCACATTGGTATGGTGGTGATTGGAAAGGTGCAAGAAAAGTAGGAATGCCATACAAGGAACTGCAACATAAGAATCCAAAAGAGAAAGCAACATCTTTATTAAAGCTCTCCACCCAACCTAAAGACCGCACAAAGGCTCATCTTAGAGTAGTCCACCCCTAAACTCAACACAAAAACGACCTATTTCACTCCAATGCTTCATGAAAGCTTTGATTGGAAGATCATACAAAAGAGGATTCCTAACCCTAGCACTAGTAGAAAACCCCCCTTTTGCAACCATAATAGTTTCAACTACAGGTCATTTTCAACTATGTTTCAATTGCAAAAAAAAATTATTTAATTAAATAATTCGGTACTACCAAGCAAGTTGAAACATCAACTCTTTTGATAGACAGTCAAACTCGAGTCTCAACTAAAAAGATAGTCATGAAATATTCCTAGTATTCACAAGTGCTAAAATTGAGTTATAGTTGAGGTTTTGACTAGGAAATGACATCCCAAGTCTAACTACTTTGGTTAGTCACAAACATAGGCATGGATGATAAATGCCGATTGGACAAATGTCTTAATTGCAACTTTGCTACAATTATCTTTCAACTATAAGGACTATTTGTAATAGTAGGTCATACCTATATTAAGTACTTATTAATTATTAGTAAGTAAATATTAATTAGGTAGGTTGAACTTTTAGTTAGTTCGTAGGTACCTACTTACTAGCTACCAATATATATATATGTGTGTGTGAATATATCTCACCTAAATGAGTATAACATAGGTATATATTATTATTTACACAATATTAATTATCATATCTACAATTAATTTTTGGCAAGATATCATAAAATGAATATTTATATATAAATGTCAAATTTATGTATTAGTTTATATTATTATTACCATCAATTAACTAATTTATTTATATAATTAAATATATAATTAATATAATTAATATAATTAAAATTTTAAAGTAATAAAATTATAGTTAATATCCAACAAGATATAATATAATAATATCAATATTAGTAGTTATTATTACTGTAATAAATATTTAATAATGATGATAATATGTTTTTTTAATTTGTTAGATATTTCTATGTTTAATATTTAGTATAGCTAATAGGTGGATTATGTTAGTATAACATAACTAATGGGTAGGGTAAACACACCTATCACCAAACCCTTGAAGTTTTGAAGTTTCTTGTCTTTTTGGAAAACATTTCATGACCATGGGTGAACTAAATGAAAATTTTCAATACTTCTTGGAAATCCAAAAACAAAGAAGCAAAAAGGGTGAGCTTGTTCAAAGAAAATAAAATAAAATTTAGACCCCCTTACTTTCAAATGTCATATCCTCCTCATTTTTTGTTTGTTTTGAACAATTTTTAAAACTATGGAAATGCCACTTGAAGCTTTACAAAACCTTTTTGAATTGCAAAGACAACAAAATGACGTCCAAAGATCTTAAACTCTAGAATGCAAATTGGTCATATGTGCCAACCCAAATGCCCATGATCCCTTTCACTTGGAAAAGGCATATTTTGTTCATCCTTTCATTGATTTGAATGATTTTTGTTGCATTGGATGTGCCATCTAAAGCTTGACACAAGCTTTTTGAAATATAAAAGATAATAGAGTGACATCTAAAGACCCTAAGCTCTAGAATGCAAACTAGTCATATGTGCCAACCCACATGCCCATGACCCCCTTTGCTTGCTCATTCCTTCATCAATTTGAGTGATTTTTATTGCATTGGATGCACCATCTAAAGCATTACAGAACCTTTTTGAAGTGCAAAGACAATAAAGTGATGTTCAAAAACCTTAAGTTCCAAAATGCAAATTGGTCATATGTGCCAATTCACATGCCCATGACCCCCTTCATTTGGACAAGGCATATCTTGTTCATTCCTTCATCAATCTAAGTGATTTTTGTTGCATTAGATGTGCCATCTAAGCTTTACAAAGCCTCTTACAAATGCAAACACAATAGAATGACATCTAAAGACCTTTTAAGCTCCAAAATGCAAACTAGTCATATGTGCCAATTCACATGCCCATGACCCCCTTCACTTGGAAAATGCACATATTGCTCATTCCTTCATCGATAAGAGCAATTTTTATTGCATTGGATGTGCCAAGAAAAAGGTTACAAAATGTTTTTGAGCTCAAAAAAAAACTAAACAATGGAGAAATATTTATGTATCTTTGTCCTTAAGTTATCAACATGTTTATCCTAGGAGTAGCAATTAAGATGTAATTAAAATGTTTGTCCCAATTTTTTGGTCATATGTTTCAAATTTGCAAACTATATAACTAGATGCACCAACCATTTTTATAAAACAAATGGTAGTTGGGATGAGCCAATCCAAATGGTTTCACCCTAAAAACTAAATAAAAAATAAAATAAGATTATTCTAAATTAACTTATTTAGTAAATAGGTTTTGATGGGTAGGTAGTTTAGCTACCTACTTAGCCAAGCTTTATAGGTAGGTAGGTAGGTAGGTAGGTAGGTAAATATTTTACCTACCTACTTATTGAGGTACTTAAATTTGATTAAATATGTAAGTAGGTACCTAAGCCTAATTAAATATAAAGTTTATGTCCACATGTCAAAATCTTATTAGATGCAAGATGGACGATTTAAATCAATTCTATTTATAAAAAATATTTAATTTAAAAATTATTGATCATTGCCACATGTCATTGTTTCTTTAAATTATAATTGGAAAGGACTTGGAAAAAAAAGTGTTTTCTATTAGTGTAGGCAGTGAAACCCTAGAAGCCAGGACTTGGGCTTAAGCCTTAGCATATGAAGGTAATATAAAGCCCCTCATGAGGGGATTAGAGTGGAACTCTTTCATTGCAAAAAAGGATAGTGTCTTCGATAAACCTTTGTATTTGAATCAGGAACATCAAAGCTTTCAAAGAAAGCATACTTGAATGCCATTAAGAATTCATCACATCATTAAAAGGTGAGAAATTTATTTATTTAGGTATTTCATGGTTGTGAAAAGCTCGACAAGACCATGTGAGGTATCGAGCACAAGAAAGTCCACTAAGTAATGCCATTTAGGATCTTTGTTATGCACACATTGGATGTAAGGCAACCATGCTTGTAGCTTGTGGTTGCTATCCCACACAAAAAACATCCAACTTCAAAGAAACTTGAGATCCGGATTTTCAAGAAAGAGGTTCTCAAATTTTTCATTTTTGGAATGTTAGTGGGCATTCCAAGAATCAACAAGAGAATCAAAAAATTCCTCTTTTCCCTTCCAATTCAAGGGATATATAAAATACCTTATTTCCTTAACATTATTCAATCTAAAATGCTTACTCCATCTTCAAAACATTTATGTTGAAGACAAGACCAACGACAAGCATGGAAATCATCCTACATAAAAGGGATGTTCATCCACACCTTCTTCTTTGGCAACAACTTATGCTTGTTGAGGATTTTAGTCAAATTGAACTTATGTTGTTCGACAACTTGAATTGTCTTGTCAAAGGACATGCTATCCATGGTCTTTGATATTGTGAAACCTATGAACCCTTAAAAGGAAGAAGGAATCAATCACTAACAAACAAAGTGAAAATTGAAATTAAGTGATGGGAAGTTTGACCATTGACCTCCATTATTTCACACACTTCACTTGTGGGGGTCACCATGAAAGCATCCCTCATGGTGTCTTGCAAAACAAAATTAAGAACCTTTAAACAATTCATATAACAAGGTTTTAATATTTTCAAATGAAATGGGAAGAAACAAGAAACTACAATCCAACTAGAGCTCAATTTAAAGCCCTTGTAATAAAAGTTAACAACCACAAAAAAATGAAAAATAAACCTTAGCTCCACCCATGTTCCACCTAACTACTCTTGGCATCAAAAGTAGTTCAAAGGTACTTACATGGGAAAAAAATCCAAAAAATAACCAAAAGTAAATTTCAAACTTGAATTCGGGTTTGTCATGTGCCACCAAGCTATTCTCAGCATCAAGAGTAGCTCGGAGGCACTTGTAGAAAAAAAAAGAGCCTTTGAAAGTTGCAAACCTTGAAAGAAAGAAGGTATCAATAAGTGACAAGCAAATTGAGAATGTAAATTAACTAATGGGATCTTTGAACATTAACCTCCATTGTTTCACTTGTGGGGGCCTTGATGAATGCTTCCTTCACGTGTTTTTGTAAAAGAAATTGAAAAATATTAAACTATTACAAAAAGATTGAGCTCAAGCTCAGGTCCAAAATCAAGCCCAAGTTTGAGCTTGAAATCATCTTGCATTGCTAAACTACTATTGGCACCAATAGTAGCTCGACAATATTTGCACCAAAAAAAAACTTGAGCTCAAGCTTGAGTCCAAAATTTGACCCAAGTTTGAGCTCATGATCCCTATGCAGAACTATGTTATTTTCAATGTTGAAAGTAGCTTGTTAACGCATGCAAGAAAAAAAAATCAAAACCAAAAATAAAAAATAAAAAACCCGAGCTCAAACTTAGGTCCAAAATGAACCCAAGCATGAACTTGGGTTCTTCATGTGCAATTGAGCTACTTTCAGCATTGAGAGTAGCTCAATAACACCTACAAAAACAAGAAAACCCAAAAAAACCAAAAAACAAAAAACTTGAACTCAAGCTTGGGTTTGAAATCAGACTTGAGCTTGAGTTTGTCATCCATAACCATGTTACTTTCAACATTGAAAGTAGCTTGGGAATGCCTACAAAAACAAAAAAAACAAAATAAATTTAAAAAATAAAAATAAAGAACCTAAGCTTAGGTCTAAACTTGAAGCCAGACTTGAGTTCATGTTCACCACCAAGCTATTCTTGGCACTGAAAGTAGCTTGAAAGTGCCTAAAAAAACAATACAAATAGGAAAAAAAAAAACCTTAAGCTCAAGCTCAGGTTTGATATCAAACCCAAGCTCCTCATGCACAACTGACCTAATCTCGGTGCTAAAAGTAGTTTGATAATGCTTGCAGAAATAGGAAAACAAAAAAAAACTAAAAACTTGAACTAAATTTGGGTTCTTTTTGCATTGCCAAATTACTCTCAACATTAAAAGTAGCTCGACAATGTTTGCAAAAAAAAGTTAAGCTCAAGCTTGGGTCTGAAATGGGATTTGAACTTGAGTTCAAGTTCCTCATGCACAACTAACTATTCTTGGTACTTAATGTTGTTCGATAGTGCCTCCAAAAAGAAGAAAACAAATAACAAATAACATATAACCCGAGCTAAAGTTCAAGTTCCATTTTAGACTCAAACTTGAGTTTAATTTTTTTTTACACAACCAAGTTATTCTTGGCACTAATAGTAGTTTGGCAATGTCTGTAGCAAAAAAAAACCCAAGCTCAAGTTTGGGTTCCTCATGCACTATCGAGTTACTTTCAGCATTGAAAGAAATTCAATAGTTATTGCAAAAAACAAGAAAACAAATAAAACCAAAAAAATAAAAGCCAAAAAACTTGAGCTCAAGTTTGTGTTCCATTTCGGACTTGAGCTTGAGTTTGGGTTTTTCTTGCACCCCTAAGCTACTCTCGATGATGAGAGTAGTTTGATAATGTCTACATTTTTAAAAAAGAAAAAAAATCTTGAGCTCAACTTTGAGTCCAAAATGGGACCCGAGTTGGAGCTTGGGTTCTTCATGCACAAACAAGCTATTGTTGGTGCCAAAAGTAGCTTGGTAGTGCTTGCAAGAAAAAGAACAAAAACAAAAAAAAAAACAAAAAACCAGAGCTCAAGTTTAAGTCCCATTTTGGACCCGAGCTTGAACTTGGGTTTTCATGCACCGAAATTAGGTGTTTGCTACAACAAGACAAAAACTAAAAACAACTAGAGCTTAAGCTCGAATCTAATTTCAAACTTGTGTTTAAGCTCGGGTTTCCTTCGAATTAAAATCCAAGCCTGAGATCAAACAAAGGAAGCGAATTTGAGGCAAAAATATTCACTTAGGTTTGTAGGAGAAGCTCAAGGGTGGTCTTTAGAATTCTTGAGCTTTGTGCCTCCTCTCCCTCTTCCTGCATTTATAATTCCATTAATAGACTAAAATGAAAACTAAACCTTTTTTTATACATTAAAACCCAAAAATAGTAACTCAAAGCCCCAAGTTTTTTACTGAATGTTGGTTGTTTATAAACTCAATCCTAATTTCATAATCTATTGATTCCTTGCTAGATCTCGCTGTTCTAACCTTTTAGTGAATGGAAAGCAATGTCCACCCCCATATTGGTTGAAAATGCCTCCTAATATCTATTCACAATTTCTTTTAGTTATAACTTCAAAAGGCACAATTGTAAGGTTTTACTACCTCTAAGATGAGGGTGCATATATACAATGTCACTTTCATCACCACACACATGAATATTGAGCTTGTTTTCACCACCCCAAGTTTAAATTTTGTTAATTCTAAGAATCCTAGAAGTTAGGCTTACTATAATTGAAAAAAAATGGTTAAAAGATAATCACATTTTTTAACATTTTTGAACATTGAAATTTCCTTTTTAGATTGAAAATTCACTTAGACTTTTGGTATTCTCATCATGCATCCTCCAACCTTGTTTTGAACTATTGCAAATGTTTTTGTTCACGCCTTTGTGTGTGTCCAATTGTGCCCTCCACATTTTCTTGTTTTTTCAGGAGGTTGCCCATTGCTTAAGGTAGCTCTATGCATTTGGGAAATGATTGATTGAAAACCTATTCTTTGATCTATTTATAGTGTGAGTAGTGGGCTAGTTAGGGTTTTTATGGGTTTGTTTCAAAAAAATTGTTGTTGCACCAATCTAATTCTTGGACAAAATGATTATCTGTGTTGATGTTATCATTTTGTTAACGCTCACATGGCCACCCAGTAGCTACGTTGGGTCATCAATAAATGTTTTATAAATGTTATGTGGTCTATATGTGAAGGTTGGTTTGTTGAAGGTTTTCTCAAAGGTTGATCATGTGACAAAACATTGTTTTCATATTCAATTTCTCACCTTTTTCTTTCTTGTTTTGTGCAACTTTCCACTACATTACTTGACATGTTCACTTTTGTGGTTTAAAATTGAAATCCAATTTTGTAGTTAAATCAACTCTAGAAAATTTGTTTAAGCAAACTCATTTTTGCGATTTGTTGCCTTCTTCATGCTTCTATTTTATTCCCTGCACTTTTCTTCCTAACAATTTGTAGTCTATGGATTAGAAATGGCAACATTTTATGCTAAAGGCAAGGTTGATTTTACAACTTTGTTGACATTTTTGGGAATGCAAGAGTCATTGAAAAATGTCTTGTATATGTTTTGTTTTTAGCCTGGTTTTATTCATGTTTCTAAAGATGATGTCTATGATGATAATGGTGTTGTCAAAAATTAAGTATATCATGAGTTTGTTTCAAATCCTCATGGGTTCCATTGGGATGTTAAAGCAAGGAGGTATAGGATTGTTGGTGACATCATGATACAATGTTTTCAAGGTACAGTCCTCACCCCAAGGACCATTACATTTGTGGCGAATGTGGCTCCTATGACTTTCATTGTGAAACAAAAAACACCCAACAAATAGGAGATTCCAATATCATCTTCGCATTTCCCTTCATCAACTTTTATTGATCTCAATGACTTTTTTAATGAGGAAGTCTCCATGCTTATGAATTTTGACGTGAATGTATATGGTTCATTTTCGCCCTTGGTTTCAGGAGTGTACACTATGGAGGACATGCCTTTGAATTTGAATCAAGTTTGGGCTAGAACTTCAAAATTATAATCGATTGTTTGAAAGCAATGCTTGTTACACCACATTCATCAAAGGAGTTGAGGTCTTTGGACTACATCAAAATCAAAGTTCCAAATGTTTCCTTTGTGCCCATCACATTTAATGACGACATCATTTTTGGACTCCTTCCCATTTGTATTCCAATTGACCATTCTAAACAAATGTAGGGCATGGACCGCAAGTATGATGGTCATGCTTGGTGCAAAGTGAAAACCTCCAACATCAAAAATAATTTTGGTTTGGGATTTAAAAGCACTTGGTGCTTGGGGCACTTGTGTTACTTTAATGAATCTTACTAACATTTCTTTTGCTCTATTGTGTGCAACAAAGTAAGTTGGACAAGTGATTTTGCCCAAATTCCCTTGGCTAATCATTTTACACCAAGTCTTCTTGTCTATATGGTTGTTTGCAAGTTTTCTGTTGCATGTCCTTTCTATGTGAATAGATGCCCCCATTGGATGTATTATGTTATCCACAAACTCCAATTGCTTTTAAGAGTTGCAATTCACCTTAACACACATGAGCACCTTGCTATAAAGGGTATGTGTAAGGATGTTTTGGAAGAAATCAAAGTTTTGGTAAAAGGTCAAGTTTCTCGCACACCTAAAGGGAAAATCTCTACAATCGTTTTGAATGCAAATAGAGCCTTCTGGCACATCATTTGTTCAATGAGGATGGGGAAGGGCCTATGGAAATTCTTCAAGGGGAGAAACTTGACAAGGTGATCAACAAGTTCTAGCCCTTATGTTCTCCCAACATTCAAAATTTCATTGCATCCTTTAAGCACAATGCTAGTACTAGAGGCCCCATGGATAATATGCTTCTCCTCAAGTCAAAAAGTCCTTATGATTATATCCAAGATAGTTGTTTCCCTAGACAAATGGCTAGGCAGAAGGTGTTTTTGTTTAAAATGTCGTTTTATGGGCCAATAAGTGGTGTTGATTTGGTGAGGTGCATGCAACCTGGAGGTGATTTGCAAAATTGTTGGTTGATGTTTAGTCATGTCAAACATGTTGAAGAATGGACCACCATGGCATGTCATGTTTATGACCTAGTGTATTGTAAAGTGTTCACCGTTGTAATTTATGGCATGCAATCCGAATCCATAATAGTTTAATGTATCATGTGGACAAAACTAAACCAAGTGATGTTCATGTTTGGTCTTGCAAACCACAATTTCAAAGGTTTCATGGTGGATAGTGCACATGCCAATTGGAACCTTTCAATGCAATAAACAAATAGGTGGGAAGTTGGACAAACTTTAGAGGTTGGTGTTTTACCAGCCATAGAAGTTCCTCCACTAAAGTATGGACATATTTACATCATGAGTTATGGTTCACCTCCTAGCACAAAGCGATATGAAATGAAGATTAGAAATTTTTGTACTTGCACTTGTGTTGACTTCATAACAATGATGGCAAGTTCTTTAGGTGGTCATGGGAAGTGGGTGCATTACAAACACCTCTATTTCATCTTGCAAAATGTGATGTATTTTAGCCAAAGAGAAAATTTCATTCATTTCTTGACATGGAGTTGGAATGAAGTGCAACGCTTAAAGAGTCATGGTAGGGTGGTATTTCATGAATAATTGGGAGTGATGTTGAATTGTATAGCATGCAATAATGGGATTCTCACTGAGTACATTTTGAGACAATTAATAGATATGAAATATTAATAGATGTGCAAGATTCCATTTCATTTTTTGAAACACTCAAAATGAATTGAAAATTGTTCTTGTTTGTTCAAATGGACATCCTACTGGGCATGATTTTATGTAATTTAATGATAAAATATCACCTGAAAATTTTGAATGTCCTTTCCAAATATAGTTCTGTGCACATGACATATTGTATACATCCAACCCACAAACAAACACTACTATTTTATTCAACAATCCAAAAAATAAGTTCATATGGAAAGTTTCATCGAAAAAGGTTTCTTTATGATGAATTTCATCCATTAATTTCATCCATGTCCATGTGGTAGAAAATTTTGCCATGTCAACTTAAATTTTATCTTACATGACAAAGAATATTCCAAGAATATCATGTTCATGCTCACACGTTCACACGGTAGCTATGTTGGAATGCATGCAAGAGCTTGTGCACATGAAAACAAGCCTAACTATTCAATTATCAAAGTTTTTTTTTGTGTCCTTTGATGAAATTACCATGTGGATTGCCAAGGGTGGATTTTTGTTCATGTGTATGTGGTTGAAGGTTGGAAGCGCATACCTATTTTGTCAAGATTGGAACAAGTGTTGTCTAATGCTATTTTAGACAACCTAATTAAGGTGATTTCAACAAGCTTGCTACAATATAGAGGCCTTTTGAAATTGATTTGGCTTCCAAACTAATCAACTTTGATGCTAATGATGTGTCAATTTTTCAAGGGCTACAACTAGTGTTATTACATTGTTGAAGAAAAAACATGCCCCTTTCATGTTAAGGGTGCATTGTGTTGCCCATGAAACCAATCTTGATGTTTAGACATTGTAACCCATGTTCAAAGATGTGGGCATCACTTGCTAGTAATCAAATTATTTTTCATAAGCTATTTAAATGGTTAAAGCTCATTGAACTTTTTATGGCTATGGTTTTGGGGAATGTGGAAGACAATAGGTGTTTCTTTATTTTGTCCTTTGCTAAAAGCAAGTTGAGAAAATTGATTTACCACACATCTAGACTCAATAGTGCGAATGTATGCACCAAAAAAAATTATTTAAAAAATTTCCCATTTTCTACAACAATGTTCGATCATGGACACAAAAGAAGGTTCAAAGGATTAATAATATTATAACAACATTTTTCGACAAAACTTGTTGCCCCATTTTCTAAGCCTTTTTTTTCTTCAGAATCTTGTCTCTATAGTATGTAATTTATTGCTAGTTTTGGTATGTGTTTGTTTCCTAAATTAATAACCATGTTTTTTTCTTTTGTTTTGCAAGCCTATCATTTGCTACAATGGGCAAGATCCATTTTGAGTAAGGTTCAATTCCCTCAAAAGATTATGCTTCTAGGTTTATATGAGATAAATTTCATTTCCTTAATATTTTGGATGCCAATTTTTCAAAGTTTTCATCATCTTTTTACTTGTAGGATCATATGGTTGCTTCCAAAATGGTTGCTTCCAAAACAAAGAGCAACAACAACCTTAAAGCCAACAACCTTTTAGCATTAAAAACGTGTAAAGTAGCCACATTTTTGCTCACAAAATGGTGAGATTGAAAAACATCCATTTAAAAAAAAATATGTTGCCACATGTCAGCCTTAAATTAAAAAGCCTTAGCCATCTTGGCTACCATTGAAAATCCCTTAAAACAAGATGTATTATGCCTATCATGACCATTTGAAAGGTATCAAAAATCACACACAATCAATGATTTTATTTTAATTTTTAAATTTTTGATGTTGCAACATTGGTTAACATCTCACCAAGGATTTAACATTAAATGTTAACAAGGCAAGTAAGATAGTATAAAATATACAATCCTGTTATTGTTTGGTAATCTACAAGAGCAAGTGTTTTTAATTTGAAAATCATAATCCAAAACCCCAATTTTTAAAATAATTTTTTCACAATTTTCCAAACAATGTCAAAATATTTAGATTCCAATTACTCATATGCATGGTAGTTTTCAAAGCTTGGATTTCACCACAATTTTTTCAAATAATAAAAAAGGAAAACAATTATAAAATATATCATCAACAGAAAGAAAAAGATTTCACACAAACACAAAGACTTTCATCTGGCTATTTCTTCACATAATCAATCCCCTTCCCTCAACCTTTCATCCCTCTTTGATACAGCACGTTCAGGACAACAGATATCATCATCAACACAGAGATTTCACAAATGATCAACAACAGATTTCATCCTAATGCATCTACTTCTTCTTTTTTTCTTCACATAATCACATCCAACTCCTCGGACCTCTTTCTTTCGTCCTCTTTGATAATACAACAGCGTTCAGGACAACAGAATGAAAGATTATTCATCCTAGTGCATCTGTTTTTCATCACATAATCAGAGTGTCCTCGACCGACGGCTTTCGTCTTCTTCTGTGCGCGCGCGCTCGGGCGGGCTGCTGCTTTAGAGCAACCAGTGGAAGAAGAGGAAGTAGAGCGGGTACAAGAAGAGGAAGACGATGCCGACGGTGTGAGCTCCGCCCTTGGCTTCGCCGAAGGCTTGCCTCCAGCCGCCGGAGTTGTTGAGATGTTGTACGAATAAGTAGATGCCGATGACGAGAGAAATCCCGACGCCGATGATGCTGTCCTTGACGGCCAGAACTAATGCCGGAGCAGTCACAATAAGAAGGATTGCCGCTGCTGGCAATTCCAAATCTCCTGAAAATAATTTACAACAACAAAAGACTTGTCGACTTGTTTAGAAATCAAATGGCGAGGGTACTATTATCCTTTGGGAAAAACGAATTCAATATTTCTGTCTGTCTATCTATCTATGCGCCATATTATTCATTCCTTCTTCTTTCGAGATCCTCAGCAAGCAAAGTTTGTTTGCATGTACCGTGAATAATGTTCGGGAAGACAGGGGCAAAGAAGAGGCGGATAACAACGGCGATGAACGCAATCCAGCGGCCAATGTCACTTCTCAATACATTGAAGAGAAACTCAGGCAAGTTCAAAGCGACGTAAGGGACCAACAGAGCCGTGAGCAAGTTTGTCCTCCAGTTTGTCCTGTCCAATATCAATAGATATCTGCACAGCGAAAGATCTCACTTCATTAAACGCTCTCTCTCTCTCTCTCTCTCTCTCTCTCTCTCTCTCTGGTTCATTTCCAGAAACTCTATTTCCAGTCGCGATTGTCGAGCCAATGAAAGCATTGCTGGTTACAATATGCACCTGCACAACACACAGAACTGCAGCCAAACAGGACTACTACCACTACCACTACATACTACTATCCAATAGAACCTCCAAACAGAAAATACGCACCGCGCACATTTCACTGCCCGAGCCTCTTCCACTTCTCCGCAAAACCATCTATCTACCCAGAGCCAAAGGGCATTACAACATATACAGAAGATACGAAGAATGAGGGAGGGAGGGCTAGCTTACACAGCGGTAATGAGAGCGATCCACTGAAATATTTCAGTGAGACCGAAGTGTGTGTTCTGTAAGACCAAGGTAGTATGTGCCGCCATGCTGCGCAACAGTTCCCCCAACACCTGGAAATCGGCTTCCAGTCCATTGTTGACAGGATCTGCAGCCACCTGGGAGACATCCAACGCAAATGCTCTCTGGGCCACCATGGCTACTTGCTTACTTGTGCTTTACTCGACTGCGTGATGTGAGTCACTGATCGGTCGCTCGCTCGCTTCAGCACGTCCTTGCGCGGCACGCTGCTGTCGACGGAGGAAGTGAAGAGGAGAGAAGAAGGTGAACTGCGCGCTGTCGACGTGAGGAAGGGAAGAGGAGCGAAGAAGACGAACTGCAGAGTGTCTCCAGAGACGCGCTCTCTGTCTCTTCTTTGTCTCTTTGAAGAAGAAGCCTTCGGATGCCGTTGCTCCGTTCACACTTACTGGCCACTGGGCTGCTGGAACTGACACCTAGATATTTATTTTTCCACAAAAAAGGACGACGTTTAGTGTGAATCCTGCACTGCCTCTTGTCGGTGGGAAAAGGGCATTTGTTATATCCAATTTACGATATTCTCGGAATATGATAATTACTTTAGGTGAAAATAAGTTACTAAAGTGACTCGTGAGAGAAGCGTTGATTTCACTTACCGGCCTACAGTTAGTCAAACCCTAAGTTTCTAACCTACTAAAGTTACGTGCAGTAAAATTGTGGCCGGGTTTTGGTTTCAAGGCCAGTGACATGCATTTACAACTAGGTACCTATTTTGGGATCCAGTGTTGGAACTCCTACTCATTTCGCCAAAAAGCGATATTAAGACTTAATAATTCGAAAATTAAGTGATTTTGGAGGTTTTCAATCGCCAGAAGTGAGAAAAGAAATCATTAGATTTTTATACTTGACTTTTAGTGTGTAGCCAGAATATAGAAAGATGAATAAAGATTTTTTTTAAATTTCATATTTGGTTTATAGCCAGATTTGGCTAAATCTTCCTCACAAGGATTGTCACTTTTTCTACATTTTCACAATGGATGAGAGCCATTTTGGCTACAAACAAAAATTCCTAAAAAACCCATTAGCTCATACATTGAATTTTCAGACTTAAACTCTTGCAACTGTTATTCACCTGCCATTCCCACCACCCCTCAATAGCATACTCTTGAATATAGGCAACTGAGTTGACCACTTAGAAACTCAAAGAGTGTACAACCCCACAATTAGTTTAAATTGCTTCTAAATATTGCAATTTTTTCATGATTTCAATTCAATTTGCATGCAGTGTCATTCAATATTTTCATTCAAATGGAACTTATTTCACAAAATCAATTCATTTTTTTCAACAATTGATCAGTATCTTAAGGAAAAAGAAAAATGAAAAAAACTGAAATATTTCACAATGTAAAAATATAATCTTCAAAAAAACCCTCTAAAAGAAATAAAAAATCCTTCAAGATATTATAACTTTACAACTAATTTCTCAAGTTTCAACACAACCCAAAATATCATCTTTCAAAAAAAACCCTCATACAAGAATAGACCTATTTATTATTACCTAGGGGCAAAAATCCATTAAGCTTACTATCTTACTTATATAAAATAATTGGTGTCCGCCCATGCTTGATTCGGTAATTCGTGATTGGCTGGAGACCGCCCCCCCCCCCTTGAGAGCCCCCAGCCAAAGCGAGCGACAGTTGATATCT
>Ga0209611_10004481_pt1 | contig 23878 bp, 16 predicted proteins | sample S1TSphgellanicum_3_FD_187693 | JGI IMG/M metagenome (GOLD analysis project Ga0209611, IMG submission 187693) | Host-associated microbial communities from peat moss isolated from Minnesota, USA - S1T2_Fc - Sphagnum magellanicum MG (SPAdes) (version 2) | ecosystem: Host-associated > Plants > Peat...
AGCAAAGTTGTAGTTCTCGTCGAGAGCTTTCCAACGCCGTGTCGCACTCCCGAATCGGACATCGGGAAGGGGTCGATTCCCGACTTTTTGTGGTCGGGAGTCAAACTGGCAGTTCAACTCCCGACCTTTCTTTTGGCCATAACTTGTGTTTCAGATGTCCAAATGAGCAATGAGAGCCCATTTTAGACATCTAGGCTTCAAGATCTTTCCATTGATATAAAGAACGCCACGAGCCATCGAGGTTTGACCCCTGCAATCGCTCTCTGAAGTTTCGGGAGTCCACCGGGACTCCATCTCCCAAAGTGGGAGTTGCCTTGGGAGTGTGAGTGTTCACTCCCTCACACTCCTTCACATTTTCTAACACTCCCGAGAGTATGTGATGTGACTCCCGGGCTTCCTCTTGCTTTAACTCCCGGGCTTCCTTCCTCTTGGCCCACTCCCTTGCCAGCCCCCTTGCCTTGGTCGCGAGCCCAAGGCTAGGGTTGCGACACATGTGAACATAGGACAAGTAATAAGTGCATTGCAGGGATTATCACAACAAACCTTATTGGCGACATATAAGTTGGATTGATCTAGAGTACTCGGAACTATGGCATCAAAACATAATGTAGATTGGGATAATTGAATATGAACTTAATGGCAATTGCCAAGTACTTGAAAAAAACCACATCGGATGTGTAATGGAATTATATGGACCAAACAATAGGGGTTCACTAACTTTCAAGAGCATATGGGAATGAAAATGGCAAAGATACAACCAATAGTAAGGTTCTAGTGATTATCACCAATACTTAGGACTCAACAATAAAAGAAAAACAAGTATTTCAACTAGTCTCTATAACTAAATTTTAGTCACATTCAACATTTGCAACTAAAATTGAACTTTAGTCACCTTGGATAAATCGCATGTAATATTAATCGCAAAGGACGAAAGGTATTAGATGAAAGAAAAAGTCAACAAATACAAGTTCATCCTTTGACTTCATTGTGTACATATTGTCACATGCGACTAAAATGCAACTATTTTGTTCACAATTGAAGGCAATTGATGTGATGTCACATGTCCCAAAATTTAATTATTTAAAATTATTATTATTATTATTTTGAAATTAAATAATCCAAGACATTCAATAATCTATGACATGTGGCTTAATGTAAATATGCCATGTGGCACTTTAAAATGTATTTAATAAAATAAAAAAATATTTGGTTGGTAGGTATCTAGATAGGTACATAAGTTGATGCCTACAAACTTAGGTTACATACCTTTCTACTTAAGTAAAAATGTAGGTAGGTAGGTCCTACCTTCCTAGGCTAAATACCTATTCATATAAGTAGGTACTTAGGTAGGTGTGTACATAGGTCAACCTAGGTGGGTGTGTCAAACTAGGTACCTACCTAGCTAGGTAAATAAGTAGGTTGGGGAGGTAAGTATTTGAAAACTGTGCATAATTTGTTCTTTCGTTTTGGGTTAAACCTTTTAGACTGGCTCATCCCATGTGCACAAATTTTTTCATGTGAAATTGGATGACCACATCATTTGTTTCCATAATGTTCAAAATAAAAATGGAGAATAAACAATATGGGATAAGTTTTGAAGTTGTAACTTCCTCACAAACTAAATTGTAATTATAAAATTTTATTCATGCCTTGTTTTTTCTTAGCTTTTTAATTTCTAAATAATTCAAGTACATGGTTCAGTAAATAATTAAATAAGAATTTCATTAATAATGATTAAAGTTACATATATTTAAACTATAAACTATACACTATAAATATTAAATATTCATTATCAATTACTTAAATAACTAATAACATCTTCATATTTAACAAACTAGCTATCTAATTACTCACAAGTTGTCAACACATAACTCATAGAATATTAAATAATCAAAATATTTTTAAAATTTTAATTAAATAAAAAATCTGGTTGAATTATAAATAATATAATTAATGTAAAACTAATCTAATTACTTAATTTAAAAACTAACTATTTTGAATATTATTTCAAATTATAAATAATGAATTAACAATTGTTAATAGAAAGTAAAATTTTCCATGAATTGAAAAATAATAATATTAAAATAGTTACATTAATTTCTATATAATTACATATATTGTTGTACAAAATTTTAAAGGCTAATTAATTTATTTTCTATTGGTAATTATTAATTATAATACAATAATTTGCTAAACATAACATTAACTTTTATAATATTATAAAATTACTATAAAATATTTATCATACATGATTAATTCTAGAATTTAAAAATAGAAATAGAAATATTGTATAATAATTACTGAAATTAGAATAATTAAAATAATTAAAATAATTATTTCAACTCCATTATAATTTTCCCAAAAAAAAATCAGATTTAAAGTTATAAATTATCGATTGTGAATAATTATGTTCAATTTAAAAATAATTATGCACGTATTAATTAATTATTATCTGAAGTAATTAAAATTATTTTAAAGTAATGAGACATTAATAACAGTAATTAATTTATTTTTCCTGTAAAAATATAAACTATATAATATAAAAATCTATATTCTAACACTAATTATTTAGCGTAACTTATAATTTTAGCAAAAAACCATTTGTACTTATTTATAAAAGTGATTTATTATGGATAACACTAGAAGCAAAAACCCTTCAAACTCAATCAATAATTGTTTTAATTAAAATATAAAATTTAGATTCCAAAATAGTAATTCAGAATTCAATTATTCAAATTTTCAATCAATTTTTTAAAAATTTAAAAATCAGAATTCAAATGTCAGATTTCAGATTCAAATAAAAATATTGAAAATTGAAATTTCCATTTTAAAACTCAATTAGTACTTCTCTAAATTGAAATATTAATTTTTACAATCCAAAATATTAATTTGGAATTCAAATTCCAACTTCCAAGTCAAATACTTTCTTAAAATTTATATTAAAAATTTCAGAATTGAAATATCAAGTTTCATATTCAAATAAAAATATTGAAAATAAAAATGTCAAATTTTAGACTCTATTTTAATTTTTTAAATTCAAATACTATATTTTAGATTTGAGAATAATAATTTATAATTAAAATATCAATTTTTAGATCAAATAATTTTTTTGAATTTAAATAAAAAATTTAGAATTGAAATGTCTATTTTCAGATTCAAATAACAATATTGAAAATTGAAATGTCAATTTTTAGACTCAATTAATAATTTTCAAATTTGAAGTATTAATTTTTGAGAATCCTAAATAAGAATTTGGAATTGAAATTTCAAGGTTCAAATCAAATGATTATTTAAGATTTAAATGAAAAAATTTCAGAGTTAGAATTTAAATTTTCATATTCAAATAAAAATATTCAAAATGAAAAACTTCATTTTTACAATCAATTAGTATTTTCTTAATTTAATAATTTTTTTGGTTTGAAAAATAATAATCTAGAATTCAAATATCAATTTTTAGATCAAATAAGCTTTTTGAATTTCAATAGAAAATGTCAAATTCAAATATTGTTTAAAGAATTGAAATAGCAAGTTTCAAATTCAAATATCAAATCTGAAATTCAAATAATATTCTTAAAGAATTAAAATACCAGTTTTCAGAATTAAAACATAATTTTTCAGGTGAATTTTTTTTTGAATTTTAAATTTTAAATCCAGAATTTAAATGTCAATTTGGAGATTGAAATAGTTTTTATTTGCATTCAAATAATAATAAAAATAATTCCAATAACTATTTTGAGAATTAAAATTATTCAATTTCATATTCAATTTTTTTTCAAACTCAATAATTTTAAAAAAATTCCAATAGCAAGTCTAAAATTGAAATTTTGATTATAATGTTTAAATAAAATTTTCATAATTGGAATTATAATTTGAGACTTAACATATTTTTTGAATACAACTAACAATTTTAAGAATTCATATTTAAAACTTTGCATCTTTTACTCGAATGTAAAGCTCGAGCATATATATATGGTATTTGACAATTAACATAGATTGTGATAATTATTGCCAAATAGGATGAACAAAATAAGTAAAACAATTTTACCACCTTTGAAATGAGAATAATCATGTCCCCATAAATTACTATAGTCATGAGGCTCATATGACTATAGTCATGTAGTCATGTTAAGGACTAGAAGTGGTTGACATGGCATTTGACATGGATCATATTACTTCATGACTAGTTTGGGCCAGTAGTAATAGTTAATGGAAGTCATAGATGCCAAGTTTTTGCATAGTGTCACTTGGTAAAATTGGTGTTAAGGCTACATCTAGGAAGCAATTTGCCATTGATTTCCATATTTCACTTAAGTCCTAATTACATGTTAAATTCTTGATGTCCTCATCTTGAACACAAAATCCTTAACTAATCCACCAACCAAGGTGCAAAGTTTCACCACAAATCAAACATGTATTGTTATCTTTTAGAGCTTTAATTGAATTGAAAGATGATAGGCATGTTTATAATAAATGACAACAATGTCATGACAATGGTAGCCTCTACTACAAATCCACAAGGTTTCACAACAATATTGAAATTAGCCCCATGAAATTATGATGTTGAGTAGAATGCAATATAGGCTTAGAGCAAAACGAAACACCCCTCCACAATATATTTGCCCTAATTGAGCTTGGACAACCTTCTTTTCACTTCCAACAAAGACAATTTTCTACTAATGTTAAAGAGGACGAAATCAAGGCTATGGTGCTCAACTTGTCAATCCTTAAAATAAAATTACTCACCTTGCATGACATGTTTAATTATATAATCGATTTTTTTTTCAAATAATTCTAATCATTCTCCTTAGAACAATGATTTTGATGAATTCCATCACATTAGCCTACCAAATCTTTCATAAACTCCTCTTGTTCCATAGGCACTTTTGCAATAATAACACCTTCTATCTATAAGCATTGCATATTTATCTACATCCAAAATAACTTGGAATATGCAAGTTAAATGGTAGGGCACATAATGGCTAATGAAAAGCTTAAACTTATTTCATGAAAAATTAGAACCCACCAAAGAACACAACACTAGATCAAATTCAAAACCTATTTTTTCTTCAAATTTGTACCTCTATTGCAATATTGCCTTCAATTCATGTTCTATTACAATTAGGGAGGCTTGCACCTCCATTGCAAAGACCTTTCAATGATTCATGGAAAATCTCAACCCTCTCAAAATTTCCCTTCTTATTTCACTCTTCATGTCACCTATTATTGCATATCATGCACACTTCTCCAAGTTGCATAACAAAGCATGTAGCTATATAACCTTTTGGGTTTTTGATGGCAAAATGTCATATAGACACAAAGTTCGTTGCTTCAAGTCATTGCTTTTCATCTCTAATGTGGGCTTATTGTCAAATTGTGTATACACCTCTTTGCCACTCAATTTCGACAACTTCATACTTTTGTTCTCAATTCTTGTTGCATTTCTCCTCTAAACCTTCTTTTTGGATATCAATGATGTTGCATTGACCCAATTAACCTGAAATCCCTTCTTTTGCACTATGTATCCACTTGCCAACCATAACATGAATTCATTATTGGTTGGGGTAACTAAACCATAGATTTGTTATTGAAGTTTTTTGGACTCTCATTTGGTATGAATGAATGCATAGGTTTGTGAGCTTGTAATTACACTTTGGTCCAAAAACCTCTACTAAATCACCTTCATTAACATGTGCATTGGTAAGGTCTATTTTCAGGTCCATGCTTTTGTTATGCAAACATTTAATAGTCAAAAAATATTCTTATGTTTGGAGCTAGTAATCTATAGCTGCCCACAATAAGAATGCTACATCATTTTTTTTTACCTTCCTTTCTTCTTTCACCCTTAATTTCTTAACAAACAAACAAATAACTCTTACAAGCAAAACCTAATTTTCAAAGTTCATAATGTTGGCCTCCTCCAAGCTCCTAGTATAATGATTTATACTCAATGACTTGAATGGTCAAGCAAGAGAACTAGATGTGCGAGACACAATTCAACTTGCACTTGGGCGAAAAAAACATACACACCCATAACTATATTGAAATTATAATCAACAAAGAAAAACAAACATGCATACACTTCATGTGTTATGTGTTGGAAGCACGTGAAACACCTTATTAACCAAAAAAAATGTGCAATAAAAGTCATTTCAAAACATTTACATCAAAGGACTTGCCTTCATCCATTCTTTATAACCAATTGTGACGCACCACAATAATGTTGTAAAAAACTAATTACTTTCTAAGCACCACCCCAAGGGGACAAGTTTCGATCCTAAGTTAGCAGATTTTAATTCAACAATATGTTGATAAACACTCCACCTTATGAAGGTGTGTTACATTGGTTGATTGGGACTTGGTTTTTTGACATGAAGGTGAGGAGTTCAAGTCCTTGCAACTAGGCTAGACATAAATTACCTAATTAGCCCAGGTTTTTAACTAGTTACTTAACTAACATACGCTAGGTTAAGCTACCTAGTCTTTAAGGTAGCATGTGCCAACTTAGGTTGTCAGCTTTATTTAGGCTAGCTTAGGCTAGCTAGGTTAACATAATTACCTAACTAACCCAAGTTATGCTACCAACCTAGCTAGCCTAAGTTAGTCTAGGCTATGCTAGCTACCTACAATTAATCTCTTAATAGTTTAAACTAGTTTACATTATATGCTAATTACATGACTAGATTGTGCTTATTATCGAGCTAGTAGAGGCTATGTTAACTAACTAACTAGGTTAGTCTAGGATATGTTAACTACCTAGCTAGCCTAGGTTAAACTACCTAGTTACCTATGCTAAAGGCTAGAATAAACTTTATGATTTTTAAGAACATCATTACCAAAAATGGTATATTTAGTAGCAAAATTTTAGCCCAATTTACTTTAGGCTACTAGAAGGTAGATAATATAATTTTTTAATTTTCTTTTATGTATAGAGATTTTTTGGGGATTTCCCTAACTTTTCGATGTTCCACTGTTTGCACTACTTTATGAGAATTCCAATGGGGAAATTCGACATAGGTAATAAAACGTTATTGTTTTTTTATTTCATTGAGTTTTGGGATTTTTTGCCCATCTTTGAGGTTGTTTTCCTATCTGTAAGATGTGATTTTGTTTGAAGTTGTATTTTCTTTTGAAACTTATATGATTAACTATCTAAAGGTTATCAAATTTCAATTGTTCTTTGTGTTGGAAGAAATTAGTAGTTTATTTGAACTATTGAACTCGCAACGATTGATTTGAAGCTGATTAGTTATTGTTTTAAAGTTACAAGAAGTGCATGTGTAGTTTTTGCTCCTATTTATTTTGACTTTCATTTACTTAACTAATAAATAGATAGGTTAAAATCTAGGTGGGTAGGTAGTTTCAATATGTTGCCATGTGTTCATTTATGATTCTACATAAAGATTGCAAAAATGAATCCCACCAAAATAGTTGCATAGTAGTTGCATGGCCATCCATATTAGATGTATGGATGAAACCATATTTATTATGGTATCAAATATTTGTGACATCATTCATGACATTGTGTTGTATGCACCTAAATGTTGACTACAATTTATTGTTTGCTACTATGGGGATTTGAATATGCAAATGTTGCATTGTGCAACTTTTTAAAGTAGTTGCACAATTTATTTTCTTTTATTTTTTAGTGTTTAATTTTTTTGTGTGCATGTGTGAATTTCCACTAAGGCCTTGTAGCCATTTCTCTTGTTGATATTTTCTTCACTTGTAAATTTTAGAACCTCTTCATGTTCAATGAAAGCATAATTTAAAATATTGATAGTGGCAATCTAGTTGTATGATACTAGCCCAACTTTGAACACCCAATATTAAAAAGCCTATCATCAACTTTATGTAAGATAAACAATCGGCCAATTTGAAAATAGATTCATAATATCAGTTGGAGCACCAAAAACAACCAAAAATTGTTTTGCAAAACACAAAAGTTGTGTACAAAGGTGTAACAATGGTTGCATGCAAACTAATTTGGTTGCAAAAACTACAAGTAGATTTGGGATAGTTAATGGATGCTAATTATAAATTTTTCATCTATTGTAATAACATTGGTAACATATCACTTGTTAATTTTAAAATTTTTCATGCAAGGACAAATTGTGTTGAAATGCACAATCATTTTGTGAAAGATAAAATAATAGTGGGAAAATTTGATCTTGTTTATGATAGGAATGAAAAGCATGTGGTTGATATTTTACAAAGGCTTTAAATATAAATAAGTTGTGGAATTTCATAACAATATATGGTGTACAAGTTGATTTTAGCTTGAGGGGGGGTGTTGAGAACTCAAGTTCAACTTTAGTCAATTATCATTATTTCTTATCACAAGAATCAATTGTGTACCTTCGTGGATTATTCCATTTATTTAGTTTAGCTATGTCCATTTTTGGGTTCAAACTTCTTGGTTAAGTTTTGTGTTTTAAAGGTGACCTTTGTTCATGCTATGTTATTGTTAGTTGATTTTTTTGGTTGTGAAACAAGAACCTTATAGGATAATGTTATTGTATCTTGAACTCCATGTGTGGGAGCAACAAGTTTGTGTGTAAATGTGGTTTGCAATGAAGTTGTTGGATTTTATTCTTCACATTTATTGTGAAAGGTGCATGATCAAGATTGTATGCATGTGTTGAATGTTTCGGGCTTATAACATTTTATGCTTTTCTTTTACCAAAATAATATATTTTAACAAAACATGCAGATTGCTTGCCCCCACATGGGGTTTTCATGTGGCTTCTTGATATCTTCCATTGTTGTTTCTAGGTAATCCTTTAATGTTTGCATTGAGCAAGCAAGTATGTAAAGGCTTCAAATTATGGTGTTCATCAAATGTCTTTCTATCATCCATGTATTCAACTTTTACTTTTGTTCTACCTCACCATGTATTGGGTCTTATGTTTAGTTAAGTTGCCTTCCATTGCAACTCAACTTGTACCTTCCCATTTTTGGAGTGAATCAAATGGTATTTCTTGTTTGTTTGTTTATCATTTACTACATGCATTAAGTTTATATCCACATATCCCAATGATTCCTGCACACAAATTAAGTTTTTCTTCCCATACTTTGATATGATTTCACAACTTGTGAAGTTATGAAGAATGAATATTTATAATAGACAATTTTCATGTAGTTTTTATAAAAATCATGATTTTCACAAACATTTAGCTATATAATTTTGGCCTTCAATAATGAATTTTCTCTAATGTAAAATGAAAATTAAGGGTGATTAAAAATATCCTTACTTTGAAGTGTAAATGGAAGCCCGTGCTCTTGCTCACGACCTCAATACGAAGACGTTCATTGATTGGAGCATCATGTAGGAGCCACGAGAACTCCTGACTCCATTGTGGATTCTTGTTTTTCTTCATTGTCTGCATTAATCCATCTACACATGTGCCCAATCACTCTTGTTCATCATTCTCCATAATCACAATGAACATAATTTGCAACACAAAAGTGGGAATGGTTGTTTTACATGACAAGGTGGGGTTTGACATAATTACTCGTAATATATGTGTAGTATGAGTAATTAGTGAGCCAACCTAGATGATTTGGATCTTAATGGTGCATCATTTTTATGTCCCTCATGTTTGGCAACCATGACACATGTATAGATTAACAATTTAGCAATTCATCAATTTGTGTACAATGGCTACATTCAAAAGCTAATCTTTTGGAGGAGGAATTGACCCCAAGAATATCAAGGCACCCAAGTAATCAAGCTACAACTTTTTCTTTTTCTTTTTGAGAGCTAGGGTCATATACATGTGTTTTCTTTTCCTCTCCTTTGAAAATGACTCATGCATATGGGTTGGTGTGATGTTTTCCTTCCACATCTTTTGCCTCATGTATTGTGACCACCAATAAGCCTCCATTTTCACCTTGCAATACACGCTCCACTCTATTATGCATATATTCCATAAGGTCCGCCTCATCCTATATACAACAATTATTCTTATTTAAAGTGCAACTTCAGAACTCAAAATCACTATTGTGTAATAACAAGATAAAAGTGATGAAATTGGTTTTAGACATATGTCTAGCAAAAGTATTTTATTTGTGGTTGAAGACTTGCATTCACTAAACACTTGTTGGTCATGTTGCACATTCCTTAAGGTATGTGAAATGCACATATCACCTCTTGAAAAGCCTTGTACATCAACTCAATGGAAATTTCTCCCCAATCTTTTTGGTTGCGTTCATCATTTGGATCCATATTTTTCAATAACTTTAGATTGAACATCTTTCTTTCAAGGTCTATCAACGATGCTAGTGGCACAACTTGCATTCCAATTTTTTCATGTGCTCCCACCTATGACCCATATGCATTTTGAATTCACAAAAAACATCATCTAGGTCATTTGAAAGGGACACTTGTAAAGCAATGTGGGCTTGTTGATCATAACCATGAATTGTGCAATATGTGAAATAAATGTTATGCACATAAGGTAAAATCTTAGGGTGGGAGAATGACCAAATAAGGGCATAGGACAAGTTGGTATTCAAGTTCAAGACCTCGCATTTTGGGAATGTCCCCCTTAAAGGTCTTACCCAATGTAAAGCACAAGGCAAAGGTTATCACCATTTACCTAAATGTACATAAATCATGAAACATAGGAGGGGGAGGCAAATTATGCCCACTTATTTGGCCTGACTTTTATGGAGTAGGCATCGTTTCTCTCCTATTTTCTAACAAAAAGATAGTCATGAATACAAAGTGCCCTCCAAATTTGCTAAAGAATTTTTCAAAAAATGTTTTATGAAATTGTGTAATAACCAACTTCCATTAAAACAATGTGAGGGAAGTTATTTTTTTAGGTGTGATAATGGAGACCATACCTTCTCCCAGTCATAAACATGGAGCTCAAGCAATTGTGATTTGGGATCATGTACAATAAATTTGAAATGTTCATTCCATTCAGGGACAAATGTGTTGATTTTGGTGCGCGTGGTTTTTGCCATGAATGTATTTGCAATTTGGATCTTCACATATGCATTACCCATAAAATATTTTTCGGGAAAGTTCTTTGCTCGAACTATTTTCACTTCCACTATGCCTATTGGCCGCTTTGTCACACTATTCCATATCCAACCATAATAATCATATGTAGGGGATGGGTTAAGAAAAATCCAAACAACAATTGAAAAAATGATTATTATTTTGAAATGTTGGCAATAGTTCAAGAGTTGCACATTTCATGTTTGTATTTGTTCACCTAGGATCTTTCATCAATGGGATTTCGAACATTTTGGGCCATATGCAAAAATCAGCAACTTGTTCTTTGATGAAATTCTGTATTTTCCATCCAATAAAAAATGATGACAAAAAACTTGAAACCAAAACGCATATAACATGAAGAAGAAAAAGTTTGCAATTCACATCTATGTCTATTAGTCACAATTTGTAAAATAAAACTTGTTACATAATATTATATTGTGGAATAAGTTCAAAACCTGGACAAATGTAGAAACACCTGGAATTGCCATGAGATCACCACCCAAAACCTTCAATCCAAAGTCTATGTGAGGCTGCAAAAGAAAAACTCATATAAAAAATCTCATGTGCACATAATTTCAATTTAAAGTCTTTATTGGGCATTATCATAAATCCAACCTTTCAAAGCTTTACAAGAGGATAGTCTTATACCATAAACTATGTATGTCAGGGAACATCACCACAAAGGCTTTCACATGCCAAAAATTAAATTGCCAACAAAAATCTGGATGATTATGATGAGTGCATCATATGTGCAACACCTTGATGGTTTTCAATGGTGCCTATTGGACCCAACATGTAATAACATGTAAAATCTAATTATTACAAGAGGGTGATGACATTTACCCTTTGCATCAAAGAGATGAAAATTTTTGAAAAGCAAGGGAAAATCGAAATCAAAGGTTTTAGTGTAATTCGAGTTGTTCCGAATATTTGGAGGTCTACCAACTGCACAATCAAATTATATTTGGAAGGAAACAAATGCGAGCAACCACTGGGTTACGAGAATCAATTTGCTAATCACATTTTTTCATACTATGAAATACATAAAGCTATTCAAAGTTCTTTCCTTTTGAGGATGATCATAAATCTATATTTGTTGTAAAACTATGGGTGAATTGTTCCTCTTTTGGGGATGATCCCCTTGTCACAAATCACATCCAAGTTTAATATAACATGGCCATGGTGATTGTTCAAAGCTTCACATATGTGATGGAAATCCTTTGATTTCAATACCCAAGATTGCTTATTGTTTATTAAAACCTTATTCTACATAATTTGGGGTTATGGTTGTGGGTTACTTCCTTGCTTGATCAAAGTTTGATGTGAACACCACTTTTTAAGGTCATCATTTGGATATTAATGTCCAAAAGATGGAAGGATAACCTATAAATTTCACAAAATACAATGTTAATGAAACATTGGGAAAGTTTTAAACAATAACAACATTTGGCAACTAGGTTAAAACCTGCAAGGTTGTCTTTAATCCAAAAGCTTTGACAACAAAAACAATGTTGGGGTTCCCTGCAAACTTGAAGGGAGTTTCAAGGATCATTTCTTTGTCTTCGGTGTCATAAACTTTCACACCTAGAAAGTATCAAAACCATGAAGGAATTTAACAATTTTTTTCTTCATAATTTTTAAACTTAATGATCCACCCCAAAAACCCTTGAAAAAATGTTAACCAAAATAGGATTCCTACATAATTCCATGAAAAGTTATTAAATATTTTTTCTTTCCCATGAGATTCATATAAATGTATGTATTTGTACAATGCCAAAACACAAGTGTGGACCACCACAAACACAATTGTCAACATTGCCATTATTTTTTCCAATCAAGTTTTGAAAAATATCACAAATGCAAGAATCTTACCCACAAATGTTGGCGGAAATTTTCCCATAGTAAGATATAGAAATTCCATTGAGTCAATTTTAAACTTGGGTCCATAATGCTCAATATATGGCAAAACATGATCACAAGCAATCTTGCAAATGGCCTGCTACAAACTTTATGTCACACATATTTATATTTGTAAATCTTCAAAAGAATTCTAGGATTTTGTTCAAATGGGTAAATTGAAATAAATGTGCAATTAGAGACCTTGTCAAGATGGGGCCATAAATCTTAGACTTGGGTCCACAATGCTCAATATGGCAAAACATGTTCACAAGAAATCTTGTAGATGGCATGCCATAAACTTTATGTCACACATGTTTACACATGTAAATCCTCAAAAAAATATAGGGTTTCCTTCCAATGGGTAAATTGAAAAAAATGTGCAATTATAAACCTTGTCAAGATAGGGCCATAGATCTTTCACAATGTTGTTCACCCAATCAACCTATCAACATCAAAGATTTGGTTTCCAGATTTTACAAAACAAACTTGAAAATAGAAATTTGAAAAATGTGATTAGTACATGTGTATGTATGCAACATAACCAAAAATTGGAAAAAGTACTTGCTCGATCATAATCTGGATTTTTCACCCAAAGTGGAATTTCGGGAAGCAATTCTTGCAATGTTTGGCTCTCCAACTTTGATAATGTTCTTATAATGGGATCCTACATTCAAATTCATCACTAAAACAACTATTATGAAATCATCTTCATCATCCTTTCTCCAATTTTTAAAAGGGCCTTATTCTTGAGTTAATCCACAATACACAAGATTTATGTGCATGTATGTATGTGTTGACTCCTAATCCTTAGTACTTATTTGTTAAACATTGTCTAAGATTGTTTTACAAAATTTGTTTATAAAACATATAGATTATAAATTGAATTTAAAGAATTGATCTTGAATATGAAATATTCAAAATTTAAAATGTTAAATTTGAATTAAAAATAATTTAGTTTGCATAAATAGGAAGGGAGGGAGGCAATATACCTTGACTTCCATAGGTTGTAAGTAAATGAAAAAAAAGAAACCCACAATGAGACCAATACTAACTCCCCATCCAAATCCCAATAGACCAACAATTGTTACGACTACCCCCATCCTCCAAGGCTCTCTTTGCCACAAGCCACTCCACACTTCTATTTTCCTTTAGTTATACATTAATTTCCAATTACAAGGCCAATGTCATGCACCTTGATCCAAAACCCTTTTACACCATCCAAACACCACCAAATCATACATTTTTTTTGAATGAAAGAAGCATTGAAAAAAACCATAGGGTAGATGGAACTCCACACTTTTGAAATCAATTATAACTTTGGTAAATCAAAGTAAAAGGGTGGATTTCCACAAATGACAACATGATATTACACATCCACACACAAAATACCACCACTAGTTCTTTGCCATTTTCTTACTGAATTTTATGATGCGTAGAGTTGGAAAATTCATATGTGCAACTTGGGTATTCTTTTAATTTGTTAAAAACCATTCAATTATTCAAAAATATTTTAAAGATGGAAAAGGAATATAAAAACAAGAAACTTGGCTAATTCCTTTGAGAAAACAAAAAAAGCCAGTAAGAATTTTATTTTTTTTAAAAAATAAAAGATAAACAAGGATTCCCATATTTATTTCATATTCAAGTAATAAAACTTGGGTTATGTGTTGTTGTGAAAAATGAATTGAATTTTTGGAAATTAATTTACATTTGAATGGCATTGCATGCAACTTGAATTCAATTCAATTCAACTCAAATACATTATTCAATAGAATTAAATTCCAATTCAACAAAATTCAATTGCAATTCAGTTGACTTCAACTCAACAATTGGATTAAGATTCAAATTCAATTGATTTTTTTTTTATAATTAGAAAATTGATGTATGTTTCTCATTGTGTTTGTACTATTCATACCTACCTACAAGCCTAGGGTCACATCTCTTCGCATCTATTTATTAAAAAATTAGACATTATAATACATGTTTTATTGGAAGGTAAATTATTCTTATTACCAAGGCTTTATTTCAATCTCTTGACATAAACATTCCATGAATACGAAGAGATCTTGAGTGCATATTCATGAAATTCATTGTCAATGTCAAATTCTTAGTTTCAAAAAATCATGATTTATAGTTTAAGGCACTAGGGTGTTTGGTTTGAGGTTTCATGCAATAAACTTTGTGAAAGAGAACTAATAAGGATATGTGAACTTGAAAGTTGAAGCAAACCATAATCAAAATATTTGATGATGATGACGATGGTACTAAATGATGGTGTCATTATTTTAGTTAAAAGATTGATCAATTGCTCTAAAAGGGATATAGCGAAAAGGCATTTCTTTACAATGTGATTTCTATTTCATCATTATGATATTTAATATGAATAAACAAGGATTGGTGTCTAAGAACCTTTGTTATAGTTCCTTTTTTCTCCACTTAAAATTCATTCTTTCATTTTCATATTTATAACATCTTGATAAGTAAGGAAAGAGGAAGAGGAGAGTAACCAACATTGCAAAGATTCATAAGCAAAAACAATGACACCAAACAATTATGTTTTTGGTAGTGGTGGTGTTCAACAAAGGTGGAATCCTACTTGGCATGTAAAGATTAATTGAAGACTATGCATGATAATGGTGAGAGATTTCTTAATGTGGAATTTCATAAGAAAACTCCATCCATAATCTTCAATTTAGTTTATAAGTTATTAGCATTTCTTATTCTAGTGATGAGAATTTTGAGGAATTTGTATATGGGGTTTTTTTCATATAGTCGTTTTGGACGTTTCAACATGTAATTGTTTTTCACATTTCATTGTATTGTGTTGTTTGAATCGGATTCCATTTGATGGTTCAGGTGGTTTGCCTCCCGCTACCCTTCATTGTTATTATTTTGTTTTGTCATCTCTAGGAGGAAAAAAAGAAGGTTTATGGTTAGTGCACTAGAGAGTTTTGTTGTTAATGAATAGGGAGGGGGTGATGGTAGATTAGGTTAAGTTTCGAAGATCTCAGGAATCATATCCCTTTGCCTAACATCTCTACTAGTTTCATTTAATTCCTAATCCTAAAATCACACCATTAGAAAAATCTATGTGTTTTAAGGCTAGTTTTTCTCATGTGTGCAAAGATGAAGGAAAAATTTTCAAGAAGAGATGGTGATGCACTGACCTCACAATACACTGCTCTGGATTTGAAGCTAAACATTAGTAGATTAACAAGTTTTCCTTGGGCTTGAGGAAGTTGCTGCTACTATCTATTGTTACCATATACATTGTTTCTTCATTTAGAAAGTCATTTTTGTGATCATCATTCTCATCACAATGATGAAAAGCCATGGGTGTTGCTTTTGCCTCTGGCTACAATGGAGTTTTGGCTAGTAGCTTCAAAGTACTATGAAGATGTGGTTTCACACGATTCAGACCATCATGGTAACTAGTAGCTATAGAGAGAATTTCCCTGTAATTTGGTTGTTGAATGTCCTCATCTAAATCAAACATGCTATGATGTTGCTTAAATTTCTTATGTGTTTGGATTGACAATTGCTCTAGAAAATGCACAATTGTTACATGTGTAACAAAAGTTGCACAAAAGCCTTGGGAAGGAGGAAAAACACAAAAAAAAAAAACAAAATAAGAGATCACAAAACATGTGGAGGATGCACAACATGCAAACAACTAGCATTGTAATGTTTGAAATTAGATTGGAAACAATACCAACTCATTAGTAGCTAATTCTTATGTGTTTTCTCAACATACACATAACACCTCTTAGTATGGTGTTATTGTTCCTTTGTAGGAAGTGCAAGCAAAAAAAAACAGTGACCATGTTGGTAGTTAATAAGGGTTGTCAATTGAATGAAAAAAAACTTTAGGTCTTTTGATCACCCATTCAACTACCCATTCATAGGTGCCAAAGTTATTTTAAAAACCACAGATTACAATCCTACAACTAATGTGGTCACAATATTCCACATATTGCAATATTATAGCTGATGTGGGTAGAATGCTCCATAGATTGAAAAACTAGGAGCAATTGTAATCACAAATGCTCCACATATTGTAACATTACATGTGTGTTGAATATAATGAAGCAGTGGGGTGTCTTTAGTAAGTTTTTGCAAGGTCTAGTAGAGTTATGCACCCAGGCCATGCTTGAAAGAATCCCCCACATGGTGTTGTGACCATCCTTGGTGTGGCACACATGTGTTAGTGACACACCTTGTTGATCAAACACGTGAAATAGAATAAATTGTTGACTTCAATGGTTGAAATAGAAGGCTAGATTTCTATGGATGAAACATTTTGTTGTTGCCATGATTGTTTGTATGCTTTGCACAATGCAATCTCAATCAACATCCAACACAAGGAGATAAACACTAAGATGTGATGTAGGTTGCAGCAGCTAATGATGAATATTATTATGTTTTGACATATTGGGGGCATGTTATATTGGAAGAAAGAGACAACTGTTCTATTTCTCCAAAATTTTCTTCCACATCTGCCCTTCAAGAAGGAGGCTTTGTTCTGCATCTAATGCAAAGAGCTTGGTGTACCTTTTTTTTTAATATGTGGGAGGACTATTATAATACCAATTTGGGTTCTAATTGAATCTACCAATAAAGACAAAAGCATTGTTAGAATGAGTATATGTGAATGAATACTGACAATACTTTAAATTTTGAGTATCAAATTGCGAATATTGCTGAAATTTTGATATTTCAAATGTTTGTAGGCTAGTGAAGAATCTTAATAGAAAAAAATAACAAAGGGGGGCGGATGGGTGGGTGTTTACTTGGCCCATAACTAGACAACTACATATATTACAGTAAAAAATTATCAAAAACTTAAAACATTACTTATAAATTTTGTCTTTTGTATATTAATTATGCATATTTCTATTTTTATTTCTCCATGGCATGATCAAGCATCCATATTTGGACACTGGCAGGATGTATTATGTGAATTATGGCAATTTTATTATATATTCTCTTGCAGTTTGAATTTTGATCAACTTCATGATCACTATTGCCATGATACTCAATCAACATTATCATAAAAAAGTTATGGAGAATGTAGGAAGAAAGTTACGCACTACTTTATAGGAGGAATCAACACCTTGTTGATCTTATAGTCATAAGCCAAAAAGTAGATTGTCTTTCCAAGTTGTTTGAATCATCTCCAATGCTTGGAGACGGTTAGGCACAATAGTTTCTCTCCTTCATTTCACAACTTTGTAAGCAACCATATTGCTACAATTGTAGTCCTTTTATGCATCACAAATATTGCATGGCCTAACAACCATGAATTCAGCTCTATTTTGCTCTCTTTCTAAACTGGACAAAGGAGGAATAGTCTCAAACTATTGTTGTAAGGGGTTTTGTTTTTTTTGAAGAAGGTTTTTCAATTGCACATTTTCCTTTCAAAGAAATGGAAGACTAAGTGTAAGCATGATTGTGTAGCAAGCTACAAAGGTTATCAGCTTTTAACTAGACAATGTAAAAAATCCTAGTGCATTTTTTGATCTCCAAATCCATGTTTCAATTATGCTATTATACTTTGAGATTCATTGATAAATTCTCATCTAAGATCATCCCCACCACTGCTTAGAATGCAACCTTGCAAAGGTATTTCTCACATCCAAGTTTAGTTATTTAATTTTCTATAGTCCCACCCATAAAACTAAAATTGGGATTGCAAATATGTTGGAACTACTAATAGCAAACCATCTAGACCATATATGTTATAGGTTATGAGCTACTATCAAACATCTTTCCTGTTGGTGGCAAGTGTCCTCCAAATGGTAAAACAAATACCCATCATGTTGCATCAATGTGTGCCCCTTCAATTGTAGGTCAATGACCAAATTTATTGAATGTGTTTTTTTTCTAGAATGAACAATCCATTACACACATGGAGAAAATAGAATGTTGATCAATAATTTGCACCTTGTTTTTGTTGTTTCCAACAAAACATGATTGCCATGTTGTATCATTTTCTTAAAACTCTTCTAGCATCATTTGTTTATGATCTAGAGTTGGAAGCAACTCAGACATAAGAATGCACTCACCCTAAATTCCATTGAATGCTCTTAGTCTTGACAAGCTTGATTTCCACTTTGGTATATCTACATTGTGTTGGGATCACTTGTGCAAGCCAATTGAGGAGCCAACCCAATGAGCACTCCAAGGACCTTATAAGCAGTTGTTGATTTCAAAAACCCTCCTATTACTTTTTTACTCGCTCACATGTACTTGTGACAAATATACACGTGGTTATTCAAACTACATGGGGATTTTCTATAGGATCTTTTGTAATTTAGAAGACATACTTCTATTGAAACAAGATGAAAGCTTGTTGACCAACATGAGAAGTGCACAAAGAGACTAAACCTTTGGTTAACAATGTTCCATGCATTTCCCTCTTTTGGACATCTGTAGTGGGTATGGATACATAATCCTCAACCCATGATGTTGGTAAGCATTCAAGGGAATAGTCAAACCAAAAAATCCAAATAGTATCATTACTTAAGGTGCACATGACTCTTACTACAAACACAAGCTTGAAAATTTGTGGATTTTCAAAAGTAGGCAACATGCACATGTGGTTCAATAATATTGTGACTTTGAAGATGATTACAACACAACAAACAATGTTAGTTGGAAGTAGTTCATAATAAGGAGGTTCACAAGCCGTCAAACAAGCTGTCACCAATGTTCCAATTATCTATTATATATGTGAAAAAGTTTGTTTATTCAATGGTAGTTCATGCCAATAATATAAACAAGTTCTTTTTAACTATGTCATACAATTTTACTCCTGATGTGAAGTAGCCAAATTTTTGCTTTGAAGAAAGGGCACCTTGGTGTTAATACCAAAAAAAGAATGCATAATGTACATTAGAAGAATGTGAAGTTTTAGATTGTATAATTTTGAAAAATCGAAGTCCATGACAAAATTTTCATAAGAATTTTGAACTTTTCATGCCATGAATTGAGAATAATCTGCTACACCAATAGACAACATTTGTATTTCTATAATTTGGAACACACGTAACATTACACTGATTTGTACATATATTAAGCGACTAGTTAGAAAATTGGGTGCTTGGGGGATCTTTCTAGCTACTAAACTGACAAGTCCCACAATTCATGTAGATCCTCCTAAAGCTTTGGTTTCACTTGGAGTAGCCTAGCGCACATTGATTGTGACCAATAGTTCAAATTTATCAAGTTGGTTATTAGCAATGAAAAAAAATTATATTACAAATTTCAATGAAATGTGGGTAAATGGTGTTGTAGACCAATGTGGAAAGAGCACATGGTTGATAAAAATAGTAAAAAGTGGTTTAATTGTTAACAATGTACCAAGAAGTAATGGATTCAAAATTTTGTAGGTGTGTCTAGTTCTTGCCCACCAAAAATTCGATCTATCTTACTGCCTAGCCCACAAACATTTGGCAACAATCCATTCATCCATAGTCTTTTTTTTTAAAAACCTTCTTTAAAATTAAAAAAAATCCCTTTTGGATGCTCAAATCTTTCAAGTTTGATAGCAACCAACACCCAACCACAACCTGTCAAATGAGCATTCATGACATAGTAACACACACATAAATGTGGACAAAATGCTTTCTTGGGTACTTTACTTGGAGGAAACCAAAGAGCTTGCGCACATATCCCTTAAAGGCATTTTTGTTGGTGAAGTATCTTGTCCAGTAACAATGTGGTCTGTCTACATACTTGCATCACAACATATGATTCCCCCATTTTGAGTGAAGCCCATCAAAAGAAGAAAAACAACATCAATGGAAAGAAAACATCAAGTTGGAAGAACATTAGAAGAAATCTTGTTCTTTGCAACCAATAATCAATGATTAAATGTCCTAAATGACTAATAATTGACTACAATAATAGGACATTATTTCAAATCCTACGTGCAAAAAGTTGTAGTCATATATTAATGGTACATTTGACTAGTAGACAATGACATGGTTATAGGAAGGATGATGTTTTTTTCATTACAAATTTTCATCCATATGGTATCCACAATTAACGACAAAATGACGTGGATGTCCGAAATATCATATAAAAATGTGACTAGGATAAATTCATTTCAAATATAACTAAATAATGACTCTGCAAATGACGTGGACAAAATGATATGTCAATTTACATACATAATGTGATCATGAAATTATTTTACAATGATTAAAAAATGACTATTAATATAAGTTCACACACAAGGAATTATAACATGTAAAGAATTGATTTCAACTAATATTATACATATAAGTAATATAAAAACTATAATTATATTTTTTGACACACCCCCAACTCCTTGAAAGACTCAAATGTGAGTACAAGTAGAAGACATCGGAACATGGAGCAGTCAGGGCACGCTCCCTAGCTCATAACACTTTGAGGGGTAGAGGGGCATGTTGGAGCTCCGGGATGGGACTAGGAAGAGTTGACAAGCTTCACTCACTCACACGGTCCTGCACACAACCCACACAAAGTGGTTAGTGCATAGTTGGAGCACCCTTAGTGCTAGGACGAGCCACGAGTAACCCGGACACACTAGACTCACCACGGCCCGAACTTGGGGAAGCCACCACCTTCCCCCTTATAGTATATTCTGTGGCCGGCCACGGAGCCTACATCCGAATGGCTTTTCTCTCCCGGGACTCCCGAATGGGAGTCCCAAAATTGCGCCAAATGGGACTCCCGCGACTTTGGAGCCCCATAACTTTGCGAGCAGACCTCGGATCATGATGCGATTCTGAAGCAAAGTTGTAGCTCTTGTCAAGAGCTTTCCAACGGTATGTCGCACGCCCCCTGCATTTAAGTAAATCGGGTTGATTCCCGATTTTTTTGGGTCGGGAATCAAATAGGCAATTTGACTCCCGACCCTTCTTTTGGCCATAACTTATGTTTCAGATGCCCAAATGAGCAATGCGACCCCATTTTAGAAATCTACGTTCCAAGAGCTTTCCAATGATATAAATAATGCCACAAGCCATTGAGTTTTGACCCCTGCAATTGCTCTATGAAGTTTTAGGAGTCCACCGGGATTCCATTTCCCAAAGTGGGAGTTGTCTTAGGAATGTGAAGGTTCACTCTCTCATACTCCCTCACACTTTCTTACATTCTTGGAAGTGTGTGATGTGATTCCCGGGCTTCTTCTTGCCTTGATTCCCAAGCTTCCTCTTACCTTGATTCCCGAGCTTCTTCTTAGCCCGCAACCTTGTAACCCCTTTGCCTTGGTCGTAAACCCAAAGCTAGGGTTGCGACATTTTTCTTGAATATACTTGATATATGATGCATTTTAGAATATTTTATTTGAGTAAAATAATTATTACACATTGAAATAAATTTTACTGATAAAAATAATATATAACAATTTTTTATATATTATAATTTTTTTAAAAATAAATGTAAGATGTGGTAATTATATAATTTATTTTACATTAATTTTTGTCATCAATTTAAGGATATTTATATACTATATGTATATAAATAAATATTACACAATTATATAAAAATATATGTGTAAATTATTTAATATTCAATATTAATTACTATTTTAAATTATAATTAAATTATAAATAAAATTAATATGATTAATATAAAAATTTATTATATATGTAAATATTTTAATTGATTTATGATCCATTTATAAATATTTTATGTGGATAAATTTTATGGACTCATGTGTCTGAATTAAAATTTATTAATAAAATTATGATATATTAGAAAACAAATTGTATAATATAAATTCACAAATCAAATGAAAGTTGAAGATTGAAAAATATATTTTATTTATTCTTGTACTACCCACAAAGGTTTTTCCATTTACAAATCATGTGTTTGAATTTTTTTTTGTAAAGAATGGTCATTGAAATATTATTCAATAACAAAATTAATTTTTTTTCTTTTGAAATAATTCACAATTTTACACACACACAAAATAATTTGTGTACATTATTGAAAGAAATTTACGAATTACTTTTTCATTTTTTTCATTTGGATAATTTATCAATAAGATATGAATCATCAAATTTGAAGTTGTATGGTCTAAATAAAATAAACATTATATTGTTATACAACAAGTGGAATGGCTTAGTGGTAAAGGAGTTCAATTCCATCCTTGGAGTCCAAGGATCAAACTTCACAAATGACATTGTTGCGGTCAATGATAGAATATTGACCAAATATTCCATACCTATCAAATCACTTAAGTTAGGTGCCTACCTAGGTAGATTAGGTGGTCTACTTAACCACTTAAATTAATTTCTAACCTAGCTTAAGTGGTGATACGTGTCAACAATTGATAAGATGAAAAATAATGGAAATTAAAATATATCTTATGTATTTACATTATAATAATATCAATTATTATAATTTGTAATAATAAAAAAATTCAAGAATAAGGGTAAATAAAAGGGTACATAAATCCAATGCACAAATCTCATTTGGTGAATGAGCTTATCCATTTGTTTGAACCACGTTTTGAGATATATATACGCAAAGTCATCACCCATGGTCCACATTAGATGCTTTGTCAAATATTTGTTACTTTATGCACATCCAAGAAAAAGCACTATGGTGATTCATTTTCTTGCACCACACACAAAAATTTTAAGCACTAATTTTGCACACAATTTTAAGCACCAATTCAATAATCAAATTTTCCTTATAAAACTAACAAAATATTACATAACACAAACAAAATATATTACATAACAACATTACAAACCTAATTTTGAGCATACTCCACAAAGAAATCAACTAACTCAAGTACATTGTAGTCGTTGAGACAAACATCATCTTGCACATCGATATTGACAACAAAAATTAGAAACTATTATATATATATATGAGATTATAAAGAAAACCACCCTATGGTAACACAATTGTACGGTGACTGTTTGTGTCAAGTTTCATGCTAAAAAAAAAAAAAAAAAAATTTAGGGG
>Ga0209611_10004482_pt1 | contig 23877 bp, 23 predicted proteins | sample S1TSphgellanicum_3_FD_187693 | JGI IMG/M metagenome (GOLD analysis project Ga0209611, IMG submission 187693) | Host-associated microbial communities from peat moss isolated from Minnesota, USA - S1T2_Fc - Sphagnum magellanicum MG (SPAdes) (version 2) | ecosystem: Host-associated > Plants > Peat...
TTTTTTTTTTTTTTTTTCAGTTCGCGTAGTCAATATGTCTGGACAGGAAAATAGCATAGCTGAGAACAACAAACTAGAAGGGGAGTCAATCTATGCTCTCTGGAAATTTCAGATTCAGACAATCTTGGAATGAGGGTTGTGGGAGTTTGTTCAACCTGATGATGATGACACATCATCCATTTTTGTGGTTCTTCTTGATCCTAGAACTATTGATACGATTAAGAGGGCCAAAACAAAAGCTTTGTCCATAATTAAGTTGTCTGTAAAAGATCAAATCGTCCCTTATATTCTGAACGTCAAGAATCCTAAAGCATGTTGGGATGTCCTCAATGTTGGAGAGACATTTTGAAATATCTAACAACGCAAGAAGGTTAGCTGTTCGTCACAAGTTCTCCAACCTCCACATGGGGGAAGGATCTAGTGTCACAGATTTTGTGTGTACAATCCAAGACATTGTCAACCAAGGAAGTCAGTTTGGTGAGCTACTTGATGAGAGCATCATTGTTGAGCAAATCATAAATGCTTTACCATCTAGTTTTGACAGTTTAGCTAGAATCATTTCTAGCGAAAGAGACATGCCAACTCTTGAGGAAATTGCCATGCATCTGGAACTAGAAGAAAGCAAGAATGCAAATTGTAATCATCACCATGATGAAGAAGCTCTTGTCCTCAAGTTTTGGAAAGTGCTTCAACAAAGACACGAAGGACCACATGGAGGATTCAACCGCAAAGTTGGCAATAACCATGCTGGAAGCTTTGAAGGACTTGGGAACTCTTCTCTCAAGCCTAGTTATTGTGGTCATTGTGGGAAATATGGTCATTGGGCAAAAGACTGTCCAAAAATTAGAGAGAGGCAGACTGCCTATTCTTTAATTGATGAAGAAGATGGGGCTGGTGCTAGTAATGAGCAAAATGATCCAAAGAATGTTGCAGAGACCTTTGAAGCAACTTTATCAGCCATGGCTTAAGAAATTGGAGATAACACATGGATTGTAGACTCTAGAGCAAGCACACATGTCACTAGAAATGCTAAAATTCTAGATGAGTTAGAGAGCCAATAGACCAATACAATGTGAAAACTACCAACGAGCAAACTTATGCTGTTTGTGGGCAGGGTGATGTTAGTTTCCATTTCCTAGATGGAGAAATAAAGAAAATTAACAATGTTCTTTACGGACTTGGACTCACAAAAAATCTATTATCTATAGGAACCATGACAAATGCAAGATTTGTAGCAGTCTTTGATTTTCAAAGATGTTTGTTATTCACAAAAGGTAGTTCACCAAAAATTGTAGCTAGAGGAGCTAGAGATCAAATCTCAGATCTTTACAAGTTGACAACTTATGTTTCCAATGTAGAACTAAACTTGGTTGAAAATCTTGAAGAAGTCTTTCTATGGCACAAAAGATTGGGACATTTAAATTTTTAGAATCTATTCCATTTGAGCTCAAAAAACGTAACAGTTGGGTTGCCAAAATTGCGACTTGTTTCATCAACATGTGAATGTTGCCAATCGGGAAAACAGCATAGAGAACAATTTCCAATGTAAAGTGAGAACCGTGCATCTCAAATTTTGGAGTTCATTCACACATATCTATGTGGCCCACTAAAGCCTTCTTCTTTAGGGGGCTCAAACTACTTCATCATGTTTACAAATGATTTCTCCAAGAAATCATGGGTGTACTTTCTTAAATACAAAAACGAAACATTAACAAAGTTCAAATATTTCAAAGTTGAAGTTGAAAAACAGACTGGTAAGAACATAAAAGTTTTTTGATCAGATCGGGGAGGGGAGTATCTTTCAATGGAGTTCAACAATCTTTGCAATGCTTTAAGTATCCAAAGACAACTCACTCAAGCACATTCACCACAACAAAATGGAGTGGCATAATGGAAGAATAGGACAACTCTTGACAGAGCTCAAAGTATGGTTTTTGATTTCAATCTACCAAAATTTCTTTGGATTGAAGCCGTCAATGCTACAAACTATCTAGTCAATAAGTCACCCACCAAAGCCAACTCTAACACTTCCCATGAGAAAAATTTTCTGGTAAGGTATCTGACTTGTCCCATCTCTGTGTTTTTGGTTGTGAAGCATATGTAAACATAATTAAAGAAGATAGGGAGTCAAAGTTGTCCCCAGAGCCATCAAATGTATCTTTGTTGGTTACGATCATCAGTCCAAAGCTTATAGGTGTTTCAATCCCATTGTTAGGAAAATTCTCATCACTAGAGACATACATTTCAATGAAGACATGTTCAGTCCTACAAACAAGACTAAGATAGATGGTCTAGACCACATAGAAAATATAGCCATCCAAAGTCTTGGGTCATCCAGCTGGACTAGCTCACCATCTCTTAACACTTCCACTAAAATACAAGCTAGAATCCATACACACCCAACTAAGATCTCACCCAATCATGATGTAGTAGTAGATGATAATTCATTTGAAAATAGACGAGCATCATAACCTACAAATGCACCTATGACTATGCAACAGTTTGAAGATGAAATTCTTCCTCTTTCTATTTTACAACAGTCTACACAAATTTGCAATACATCAACATGTTATCATTATTTCATTGGTGTGAGTGAAATAGTCAAGGAACCTCAAAGCTTTAATGAAGGTATCAAAAATCCATGATGGCAAGATGCAATGGACAGAGAAATGGAATCCATGGAGTTCATACAGAAGAATGATACTTGGGATTTAGTGGAATTACTAGTTGGAAAAAGGCTAATTTTCAGCAAGTGGGTTTACAAATTGAAACAAGGGCCAGATCATGTGGAGACTTGCAAAGCAAGACTAGTTGCAAGGGGGTGATGAGCAATGTGTTGGGATAGATTTTGAAGAAACATTTTTTCCTATTGTGAAATGGGGAACACTACAGATGATTCTAGCCTTAGCTGCCCAATCATATTGGGAATTATTTCACTTAGATGTGAAAATTGTTTTTTTGAACAAAGAACTCCAAGAAGAAGTCTACATTACTCAACATGAAGGATTTGTTGTTGCTGGTCAAGAAAGCGAAGTTTGTCATCTCAAGAAAGCTCTTTATGGCTTGAGACAAGCACCGCATGCTTGGTACTAAAAAATAAACGAATATTTAAAGGAATAGGGTTTACATCTTAATAGTGCAAACTACGATATGTATTATTGTCTTGAGGATGGTCAAGCTGTTGTTTTACTCTTATATGTAGATGATTTACTCGTCATTGGAAATCATAGGAAGAAGATTAATTGGATCAAAGAACAATTGATGCAACATTTTGAGATGACAAATCTAGGAGAAATGAATTATTATCTTAAAGTCTACTTAGAAAAAGGTATTTTTATGTCCCAGGAAGATTACACAACCAAAACATTGGAATTCTTTGGATTTGCAGAGTGCAACTCTTGTTGAACTCCAATGAGTGAAAATATTAAGCTTTTTCCTAACATGGGAGCTCTTGAAGTAGATTCATATTTATACTAGAAAATGATTGGGAAACTTCTTTATCTTACTAACTTTAGACCAAACATTTCATATTTAATAGGAGTTCTTAGTATATTCATGAATAAGCCACAGGTCCCTCACTTCGATGTAGCTAAGCAAGTGTTTAGATATCTCAAAGGTATGGTTGATCATGAAATACTTTTTCGGAATGATGGATCTAAGAAGATTGAAGGTTTTACAAATGCCGACTGGGCAGGTGATTAGGAGAGTAGACAATCAACATCTGGATATATGTTTCGGCTTGGGTACAATCCCATCACATGGAACAACAAACAACAACCAATTGTGGCCATGAACTATGCAGAAGTTGAGTACAGATCATTAGGAAAAGGATCCAAAGAGTTTAAATGGTTAAAAAAACTCACAATTGAATTGGGGATTTCAAAGAAGGCAGAAGCAACAAAAAATTGGTGTGACAATATGAGAAGTCTCAAGATTGCTAAAAACCCAATCCTACATGCCTGCGCCAAGCATGTGGAATTACACTATCACTATGTACGTGAACAAATAGAATTGGGTCACATTGATCTTGCAGATGTATCTTCAAACGATCAGCTTGCAGATATGTTCACTAAGCCTCTAGGCAAAATGAAGTTTGAACAGCTCAGAGCCAAATTAGTAGTCTCAATGAGCTCTCTTCAAAGAATAAAAGAACAATAAATTTGACTTTATGTCAAATATTGATTGGGTGTGAAAGGAGGTGATAGAATCACACCCCCAATTCAATTAATTTAAAGATGAATTAGTTCCTAGTGGTGCGTGTAAGTTCTAGAAGAAGTAAGTGGTGCCTAAATTATTAAGATGTTGCCACCATCATGTAAAATATTAATTAAGTGCTAGTTTAGTTACTGTCACCGACATGTTTCTTCTAAACATGTGACAATGCTTCTCTGTATATATTCAACCCTTGGGGTTCTGGAAAAAATATCTCTTTTATCATTTTATCATTGTGATGATGATGATGAACCTGATGCCACAAGGTTATCTGGGAGGTTACTATGTAGGTAGCTATGTGAGTAAGGCACTTGATGGCTACTAGGTAAGTATGTAGATTTGTGTGAATGCTTGGTATATGGCTAACCAGTAAAAATCACATATTTTACATTGTAAATGGATGAAACCACAAAGTTCAAGTCCTGCAAGTCCCAAGCCAAAGCTTGCTGCCTTAAGAAAGACCATTATTCTGTTGAAGTGTAAACTAAGACCTGGGCTATGGAAGAGTTGTTGTGATGAGACACTGGCAACTCAAAAGCAGGAAGGACCCATTTGGACCCTAAACCCTAAACCTGTGTGCAGTGGACCCCAAACCCTTCTCATTTGGACCCTAAACCCTATACCTTGGGACCTTAGACCCTTCTCGTATCCAGACCTTCAGAAGAAGATGGCAGAGATGATGGAGGTAAAGAAATGCCGCATCTTGTACTAGAGTTTCGGAAGCGTTGAGTAGTTGATGATGAGAAAGAAAGATTTGTATTCAGATTATCCATTTGTGTTTGTGCTGATGCTTGGTTGGGTCACGTGTCCATCACACACACATCTCACAAGCAAAGAAAGAAAGAAAGAAGCAAACCTTTTTTGCATGCAAAAGAACTAATAAGAATTTTGTTCCTTGTGGGAAATGGAGCTATCTGGACCCCAGATTGGGCTAGATGCTTACATGTGGACATGCAATTTCCGGAGCAAACTGCCACATGTATGTCCTACATGTGCTCGCTTGATCGCTGGCTGCCGATTTTCTTGATTGAAAGCGTCCAGTAGTAGAGCAACAAATCAAGCAACAAGTTAGGTACTAGTTACTTTTCATGTGATCTGTTCTATCTGTTCTTGTCTCTCGATTTTGGTTTTTGGGTTTCCCTGTAAAAATATTCTTTTTACTTCTTCTTGATGATCTCTTTCTTTCTTTATATGTAAACTTCAGGTTCTGGATTTTTTGTGGCATCGCTGAAGAGAGTTTTCTGGTTTGATCCGGATTCTAGGGTTACTGAGAGCTACTGAGACTGTTGTGGATCTTCTTCCGTGGCTGGATTCGAAAATGGCTTCATTGGCACTCTTGGGTTGTAGGCCTAGATTGCAGTTGCGGAATGTCTCCAGCTCAAATGTGCAGTCTCAGAAGAGATTTTCTTCCACCCATTCGCCTTCGTCAAGCTCGATGTCTAAACCTCGGTTTTGTCTGCGAGCTTCCTGCGGGAAGAAGATCATCAGCCTGAGAGATTCCTTCTCCATCAGTAACGCCAATCTGAATTCTTCTTCTTCTTCTTCTTCTTCTGGACTGGGTTACTCCTATTGCGGCTTCCATAGCTGCAGCAGCTTAAGGTCACATAACATTGCGAGTCTCTCCGAGCTTCTGCAATTTAAACAAAGTGGTTATGTGAGGAAAGCTCCCTTACAGACTGCAGGGGCAACAGCAGCAGCAGCAGCAGCATCACCTGGCGCATCAAATGATGGGATAACGAGCTTGATTGTCGCAGTTGGGATCCCCCTGGTTTTAGGTGTCATCGACGCTGTGATCAACAACCCATCAACACAGTGGTACAAGGATTTGAAGAAGCCAAGATGGCAGCCACCAAGCTTTCTTTTCGGTGGTGCATGGAGTATCCTTTACCCACTCATGGGGCTTGCATCGTGGCTGGTATGGGCAGAGGGTGGCTGGGCAAAACATTCCTACCCTCTCACGTTGTATGGAATTCAGCTGGCTCTCAACCTTCTCTGGCCAGCTCTCTTCTTTGGAATTCGCAATCTGGGACTAGCCTTGGTTGATATTGTTGCTCTGGCAGCTGCCATCATTGCAACCTTGATTGCATTCAAGCCTGTGAATGAAATTGCTGCAAACCTTTTGAAGCCATACTTGGCCTGGGTGCTGTTTGCCACAGCACTGAATTACAAGCTGTGGGAGTTGAACAAACAAGGATCACCATCAACTCAACCTGCAGCAGCTCCCCAGCAGCAGTACTAGTAGTCATAGTAGGAGTAAGCCTATCCTTTTCATGTGTATACAGTTTTTCTCCGATCAAGCTGTGTATCATACTCTCTCTGCCCTCAAAAATGCTAAGCTTTCTGGATCATCCCTCTCCTGATCTTGCTCTTCTTGTGTATGTGGGAAACTTTCTGGATCATGAATATGTCCCTGTCCTGATCTTCTTGTGTATGTGGAAATTTTGTGGATCATCAAATATGTTCCTGTCCTGACCTTGTGTGCAGGTGAACTTTCTGGATCATGATCATTTCCTCTTCTGATCTACTAGTATGTGTGTAGACTTTCCAGATTATGAATATATTTCCTCTCCTCAACTTTCTTGTGTAAACTTTTTGGATCATGTTTTCTCTCCTGATTTTTTATGTGTGTTTAGATGTTGTGATGTGAGGAAATGTATGCTGTTTGGGAGCTAATATAGCAGGTTGGGTTTCCAACCCAACCCACACTATAATGCAAAAACATAAATGCAAAGTGCTTTTTTCAGAAGACCCAGTGCAGGAGTGTGACTACTACCATTAGTGGCGTGATAACAACAGAACTGCAAAGAGTTTTAGACCCTACCTTTGAAATGAGGGAGTAGGCAATGTCTTATGGGAAGTGGTTCTCAGTCACTGCAGCTATGGCTACCACCAAAAGTCTTTTCTTCAACATCAAGAGCACAAGCACCTAGGAGAGCTGTGGGTTTTTGAGTGCTAGTCTCACAAGACAATATATTGCTGGGGTTTTGAGCTGGGTTTTTTACCTCCTCAACAAACCGCTACGAACCAGTCTATTGGGTTTTGGACCTCCACAGCCAACTCCCATTGAACCAGTCTAATGAGTTGTGAACTGGGTTTTTGACCTCCCATTGAACCAATTTAATGAATCAATGGAAATTGCAAAGATGGGGCTCTTCCTCTCTGGCTTGTTGGCTATCCAATGTCACCAGGAATGGTTTTTACAAAATGCATTTGAAACTTAGGTTTCTTGAGACTTAAGTACCCATTGGAATGCATGATGCAGGAAGTTAGGGGTTTAGAATTGATCATACAAATTAAGGTTTTAACAATCTACATTTTTGTGACTTCATGTGAAAAGCTCATCTATTATGAATACTTAATCCCTTTTTTGACAGTAATTTTTTCCACAACATTAATGCAGACCATATATTCTGTGTGCCTTGACTGTAAGAAATGAATTTGCACACAGACTATGTAGGCTATATGGTTCCTGTGGAAAACTTACCGACTTATTCATTGGATTATAGCATTTCTAAAGTCAGAATTATCCCATGCACAAGCCAATTAGTTTTTCAGAAGGGCTTCGTGGTGTGGAGGTCCTTAGAGCAGGTCCACACGCTATATAGGCCTCTACCTCCATCTATCACATCCAACATTAGCTGTTAATTGTTTCCTGAGCCCCACCCACAAACATGCAAAATTGGATGGTATAAGGCACGCTTTTCACTAGGAGTCAGGGCCAAAAAATTTTGGGGCCAACTTTGAGCACTTTTGGGTCGCAAATTGGCCCCCAAAAAATCTTGGGGCCAACTTTGAGCACTTTTGGGTCGCAAATTGGCCCCCAAGTTACTAATAAATGCTAGAACATTGACGTCAGGATATTAATAAATATTGGAACATTGGCCCCATGGGTTGCAAATTGGCCTCCCAAATTTGATGGTATCCTTTTTTCAGCCTTGGGACCAATGCAAGGCCATAAAGTTCAGCATTTATTAGTACTCGGGACAAATTGAAAAGTTTTTTTCTATTTCAATTTTGACTTCTGAAAACTGTTTGGATTATGCTCCAAGCATTTTTCTTCATGGTCCAAACATTTTCATTTTTGGAACTGCTTGGCTTATGGTCCAAATAATTTTGCTTCTGGTCCAGACTCATGATCCAAGCACTTTTTGCTTCTGGTACAGGCTTTGTTTTATGGTTCAAACAATTTTGTTTATGGTTGAGGCTTGGTCTTACAGGTAGTTCAAGCATTTTTGCTTATGGTTAAGGCTTGGTCTTACAGTTCAAGCATTTTTACTCATGGTTGAGGGTTGGTCTTATGGTCCAAACAATTTTGTTTATGGTCCAAGCTTAGTTGTATGGTCTAAACACTTTTGCTAATGGTCCAAGCCTAAACTCATGATCCAAGCATTTTTGCTTATGGTTGACGTTTGGTTTTATGGTATGGTTGAGGCTTGGTCTTATAGTTCAAACACTTTTATTTATGGTCCAAGCTTAGTCATATGGTCTGAACAATTTTTCTCATGTTCAAGCTCGGTCCTCAATGCTTTGGACCTTTCGCATGCCTTAATCAATTCCAACTATCAACAACAATTCAGGTTGAAAATATCCTTACACCCGGACCCAACAAGTCCTAAATTTTTTTATTAAAAAAGTTAACCTGAACTCAACAATTTCTCTAAAAAAAGCTGACCCAGCCAACACCAGAGGGCACCTTATATTTATGAATATCCCCCCTAGAAAAAAGGACAGAGCTTTCACCCACCCTTACTTCTAGTAGGTGGAAGATCCTTCCCACTCTTAAGGAGTAGCTGTAACAAACCTCGTCTTGTTACGCTCTCATTGGAGTACCTATGTAGAGGCTCATGATAACTTTTGCCTTGTGCCTTATGATTGGTAAAGCTCACTGGTGGAGGACATCCCCAAAATGTGGGGCCTGACTTGGCTACTGCCTTGTCATAGACCCCATGCGTTTTTTGGTCCCACCCTGGGGCTTTCTGCAAACATAATCTTGATCAATAGGTAGCTGGTTGGAAACCCATTGAAGAGAGTAGGGTCAATCTAGGATTAGGACTTCTGCATCACATCATGCAATAAAAGGAAAAATGCAAGAAACCATGCTGAACAAACTACAGGGACCTCTCCAGAGAGAGCTTTGTAGTATGGGGTATTTAACAGGGGACTATTTCCACATTTTCAAGAGGGCTTTTGACCCATATTTGTCTGCCTATTGAATAAAGAGGGATGATGACTTAACTTCTTCTTCAGCAAAGCCTGCAGCCAGCAACACCCAACGTTCTGTGCAAGGATGATGAAACGTGAAACCTCACCTGGAACATAATTGGTTTCTTTGCCCCTTTGTAACCCACTTTGGGTTTTGCTCTTCTGGCTGGGACTTAGGTCCTCTCTCTTTGTTCTTCCTTTACCCCTTGGCTGGGTGTTTTGTTTAATGGAGCTTGCCAGGGTTTCATCATCACATCTTGTTAGACATTGTAGTTAAAGGTGAAGCCACCAAAACTCAGCACCAGAACCCCCATACTTTGGTCGAGACTGGTGTCTAAATTCCAGACGTGGTGTATCAGACTAGGCATGAAACAGCAAAGAGGGGGTTAAACTGGGGATGACTTTAATGATAACATTATTACAGAGTTGCTTTCTTGGCCAAATTCACTGGAAAAGAAGGGGCTACATTAGGAAATCAAGATCTTGAGAAGCTAAGATACAATAAACTGACACAAGAATCTCTGAAAAAAACATTGCCTGAGTTTGTGATGCCGCAAAATAACCAACCAGCCAAAATCTAGCCAGTGCCAATTACGTGTCTTCTTAAAGCACCTTGGGGTAGTATGCCGCCCTTTGGGAGTGGGTCCTGTGTCCACTACAGAAATTTGAACCCAGGTGTGTGCGGATGCTGGAGAGGAGCACAGTGCCCAACCTTCTGTGCAACTCCTGAATGGTTTGGTCTCATTCCTGGAACAACAAGATTATCTTGAAGCTCTCAAATTTGGAAAGTGTCTCTTTTGTGTTTCTCTGGTCCCAGAATGGAACAACCCTCAGTCAGGATCATGTCCTGATACTTACTGGTTTCAAGAACTTGAGCTTCTAAAGTGGTTATGTTGAAAGTCCTGGAAGATGTTGAAATTCACTGGAAAAATATGAATATTGAGGACAAGCATTTGACTTGGTTGGAGTTAACAGTTTGTCTCTGAACTATCTACAACTGGTGGGGGAATATTCCAGTGTTGGATGGTTCTCAAAATCAAAGAACCAACCCTAAACTGCTGAACCTTTGCTGGTTCTTTTGTGAGAACTGCCAAATTTCCGAAAGCCCAAAACTGGATGTTCTTTTTATTGTAAAAAGCTAAAGAACCTGAGGTTCTAAGATTATGATTTTTTTCAAAAACAAAACTGGAAGTACCGAAGGTTCTTCGGGTTAAAAACCTGGAACCAGAGGTTTTTAACAAAATCAAAAAACTGCACAGTAGTGGAACATACTGAACATATGTCTTGCCTTGGATCCATGTGCCTCGTTCGTACTGTATATATACTACAGTACCTGAACGCTAAAACTAAGATGCTTATGATTGTTTGGAGAAGCTAATGTCCTGAATTACACAAGGCCAAAGAAATTCAACACAAGTGCTCTGTCCAGATTGATCAGACAACCTAAACAAACTTATAGGGGGCCCATTTAACTTAAAATGGAGGTGGAGGGCTCATTTCCAATGTGAATCATAATGATGTTGGCACATGCATTACTGCATTGCTGACTTGTTTTCACCCAACATCAAACTTAATGGCAAACAAGGATGCAAGTTGAAAAATAGCTCATGGAGCTTAAACCATCCATAAGGATTGATATAAGCAACATGATTGGTGGTGAAGCCCTATTGCGAGCAAATTTTGTGCATTTTGAAAAATCAAGTTTGAAAACCATTTAGTTTTGAGTCTTGTCTCGTGCTACCACATCAGCGCCTACACATATCATTGTCAACACACACATAAATCAAATAACAACACGACACCCAAAATAGCACATCAACCCAAATCAAAAGAACTCACCTACAAACAATGGAATGCATGAATCCAAGTCCAGAACGCAAAAAAATATGAAATCACACAAGATCTGTAAATGAAAAATTGTGAAAACATAGAAAAATTGCAAATTAGAAAAGCACAGTGTCCTGTAATCTCAAATCACCAAAAGTGATTTGAAATCACTCAACAGGGAATTATATCCCAAACACGAAAAAATTCAAACTTGCTCACATTGGAATTGGTTCGCAACTAAACTAATTGCTAAACTAAATTAGCCTAACTAATTAATATTAGGCTTAATTAAGCTAGACTTAATATTGTAATTAAATAATAATTTTGACAACTATCATGCGCTACCACATCAATGCCTACACATATCACTATCAACACACACATAAATCAAATAACAACATGATATTCAAAATAACACATCAACTCAAATCAAAAAAACTCACTTGCAAATAATAGAATGCAAGAATTCAAATTTAAAACATTAAAAAATATGAAACCACACAAGATGTGCAAATGAAAAACTGTTACAACACAAAAAAGAAATGCAAATAAAAAAACATATTGTCCTTAAATCTCAAAACAACTCTTGGAAATCCCCACGGAATTTTGTACCTTGGTTAATGATAACTTCGGCTAAAGCACCAAACCTACTAAACACCTTATCCAAAAATGCATATGCACCTCCCTTGTTGTTGCAATCTAGCAATAGCACCAACCCCAACCACTTGGAGAAATGTTCAATCATGACCAAAACATATCGGTTATGTTGAGGTGTCAAACTCAATGGGTCGGAAAAATCCAAATTTCATCGGTAACCTAACCCCATAATTGGCAAAGGTTGTAAATGAGGTGTAGGTCCATTGAATGATGCATAAACATAATCACATAGCATAAATCAAAAAACAAATTGCTAAACTTGTAGTTACATCCTTGCCACTAGTATTGTGTCTGGAGCAAACTATGTGTGCGTTGGATCCAAATGACCCAACTCCTCATGAACATGTTGTACAAGGCCCTCACGTTGTTTTGGGCAAGATATTACTTGTATTCATCCATTTGTCCACACCCGGGGATTGTTATTTCATGAACCCATGAGCATGTGAGCATGAGCATAGAGGAATATTCCTAGCCATGTCAAAAGGTTTATTCTTTGACATATATAATCGACATGGACGAACATTCTTTTACACATACAAAAATATTATCATCATTCGATCCATGTGGCATTGCCACATAGCACTCCATGGCTATAATTACGAGCAATTTGGATGGTTGCAATGTTGATTATAAATAAAAACCTTTTAACATGGACAACATTTGAACACAAATAACATTTAATACAATATTTGCAAGCAAATTTTGTGGCTATTGTGGCCTTTGTAGCTATTATGACATTTGTAAATGTTTATAAGTCAAAAGTCGCATGCAAATGGTCTACTATGCATTCATGATAAAAATAAAGGCACATATTGACTAGACATTTATAAAAATGTGATAATCAAATATGTATGCAACTATGGAATTATTTTTTCTTATGAGTTGGAAAGGATTAATCAAAGTAACCCAATTATCAATTCATTTTTCCATTTGCAAGATGTCATGATATCCCTATCCTCAACATTCTTGTTGAACATTCCTAGACTTAGACTTATACCCCTCTATGGAAAAATAATAATTGAATAATGTAAATGCAGAATACTAAATAAAAGTTAAATATTGGGCACCCTATAATCACTTGTAGGACTACAAGATATATGGGATTGTCATGTAGATGTTTATATCACAGTTCTTGAACAATTTGCGACAACCACCTAAGGACCATCCATGGCTAGCAAAACCAATGAACCAAATTTCAGAACATGATTTCATTAACAATGTGGCTACCTCCTCGAATTCCAAGTGGATAAGAAAATCAACAACTCAATCTTGGAACAAAATTGGCCAAGGAATGCAAATAATGCAAAAGATGATCCATACGAATCACCAACATTAACTTATAAAAGATAGATGGACCAGCTAGTGTCGGTCAATAACCTTACCATAATGGAGGACAAATAATCAAGTTCCCCAACATGCTTGAAAGAAGTGATAACAAATTCAAATCACATAATGATAGATTCAGAACAAAGCACACTGCTAAGTAATCTAAAGTAAAAAGCAAGTCCAATTGAAAAGAACCGAAGACCAATGGAACTTGGTTTTGCTTAGTATGTACACTATAAAATTTGGTGACACTATCAATATTTTGAACAATAAGGAAGGTGATAGATTTGTCCCAATAAAAAGGATTATCCACAAAATAGGTGTGTAATGGATTAAGAACGATAATGCATTTTTTTTTTGCTAATGCAAGATGTGTAAAATAATGTAAGTATGTGTTGCATATTTTTTGTGAAGGTCCATAAAATGAAATACAAGAGTGAGTAAAAATAATATATAAACATTTTTTTAGGATCAATTGCATTCCACACAAAAAATGCATGCGTGTATTTGTTTTTGTTTATTAGAAGGTTAACCTTTAGTTGGATTAATAATGCACACAATTTACTTAATTCCAATGTCTAGGAGGAGTATCAATATCTATAGTATCATTTGAAATTGAAATTTCTAAACATATAACATGCTATGGAAGATTCACAAGCCGTGATATTTTTAAATGGAGCCTTGTTAAGAAATTTATGTGTTTCAATGGTAGCGTTCTTTGGTATGACCTGATTTTTTACACTGATCACATACTAAGTCACCTTTCTTGGAATCTTCAAGTTTTTCCGGTTTTGGTGGAAGTTTTAGTAATTTCTAGTACTCATTAACATCACCCATGCTCTCTTCGCATGTCACCACAACTTTTTTGTGGAAAAACAAAGTATCATTTTTCCATCCTTGTAGTGGCTACCCACAAATAGGGTACCAATCCAACTCAAAAGAATGTTGTAAGCAAACTATCGTCCACCTTATGGTTTAAGCAATTCACTAGTTTCAATAAACATTCATAGTATATTTCCACTTTTTCGTCCATCGCTTGTTTGATGACTCTCAAAGCCATATACACATATTCTTGTTTGCACTTTTCGATAACATTTACAGAAAGCTACCTCCAACTTTGCAAATGTGCATCCAAGGTGAGATTACATGAAATTATCCCCCCATTCTAAAATTGCATCCCTCAAGGTGAAACAAAATAGATTAACAATGCTCAAATCATTCCTTTCCCCATTGGCTTGGATGGCCTTCTAAAACACCTTAACATGGGTGTCAAGGTTAGTTCCCACACTATAAATCGGGTAAGGAAGTGATTTTCAATTGGTTGGTGCCATTGGAGGCAAACTTGGCACCACCGAGTACCAAGGAGGGTACCAAGTCATCCAGGGTGGCCTATCCAAGGTCCCCTTGTGGGTGTTGTCATTGCTGGAATTGGTTGTTTTAAAGGTTTTCCTTCACCTCTTCTCCATCCACCGTTCATTATTGCCTTTTCTAGATTAGAAGGTCGTTGCGACCATCATTCGTGTTCCCCGTTTGAATGACCAATTTCATTGGGTTGTCCTTTGCTTGAAGGTCTGAAAAATTCGTCACTTACATTTGGTGGGCTTTCATTGCCAACTCCAACCATGGTTGTTACAGGTGTGGCCACATTATCTCCTAGCGTCATACATAGCCAACCCCCATCCTAGCGATACACTTGGCCCTCCCCCTTGATAAGGCTGTCATGGGCTAGTAAGGTTGGATGGAAGTTGGTGCTGCAAAAGAACCATAGCCTTCTGAGGAAGGAAAAGGATTTCCTATGGGATTTGAAAATCTTGGAAATTCACCCCTATCTCCTTCAATACCCAAGTGTGAACTGAAATTTCTTGGTATAATATTTGGGTAACTAGGGATTGGAACTATGGGAGATTTACTAGAGGAAGTGTCATTAGCAAAACTAGTTAAACTTCAACTCAACTAGATCTATAGGGACAACTAGTTAACAAATGCCCAAACCCATGATAGAATGAACACACATGAAGAGAAACTTCCACATTGAAAACAAAAGTTACCATATTTTTTATGTGAAACTCATTATCAACAAATGACCGCTACAATTATCTTCCAAGTTATCTCTCTCCCGAAGGTGTCATAACTCTTCTAAACGCTTTCGGTTTGACTCAAATCAGTCTCCGAATCAATTGAGTTAGGTAACATTCCTTCATGGTACGAAAAAGTTGGATTTTCAGTAGGATCCCAAATGGGTTCCTGAAAGACTCCTTGTTGTAATGTAACAAACATTAACTTCAAGAGAGGTTCCCCCATCAATTCTAGTATTTGAATTGTTTTGGTGTTGGGTTTTTTTTTTTGGTTGCAATTTCCAACACATTGCTAATATGAAATGCAATGACAATGTGATCGTCCATTCTGGATAGATTTAGTTTAGAAATCGGTCGGCCACTTCTTGCACTTTCTTGCAAAGCCTCATCCAACTTCTTTTACATACCTTTCATCATAACAGTCAACATAATACACCCAAACAAAAGATGGCATATATATATATATATATATATTATTGTGCTAAAACAAAAACATTTAATGGAAAGAAAATAACAAAAATACTTAATAAAAATTAAAAAGCAATAATCTTCATGATATCAAGCCAAAAAAACTTTTGTTGAATAAAGTCAAATAATTTTATCCCTATGCCAAACTTAAAGTTACGGAAACAAATGTTTAGGTTTTGTATCCGTAGTATGGTTGCCAAATGTTAAGGCCATTCGGTACATAATTGGGTTTATAAGTGAAACAAAAATTTAATAAATTTCTATTCGGTTAGTGATATTTAAAATCATCAAAATGTTATTGCCAAAAAATCAAATAGATTTTCAGAGTAATGTAATTTTTGGTAGGGAACACACCCTACATGATTTGAAATGGGAGCAAACACCTGCAACCACCTTTGATGTCAAAACTTAAACTTAAAACTCAAGTGGCGGCAAAAATATAACAATGAAGAAATACATACATTGAATGAACACACTTGGGGACATAAAACATTGGGGGGAAGTCCAACTTTGGCACAAAACACCGATTACTTCAAAAAGAAAGTAATAAAGTTCAAAATGTTTTAATTTCTTCCACATTAAGCTTGAAAAAACTTCATACAATCTTTCTCTTGGTTAGAGCATCAAAAACTAAATTCTTCCTAGATATATACATTCCAAACCTTATAAAAAAAATCCTAACTACCAATCCAACTAATCATTTATAGATTTTTAGTTCTAAAAATAAACGTCTTTAAATCAAATTTTGGTTAAGACAAATCCAATTTCGATTCCATAAATCCAATTTTGGTTACATCAATCTAGTTAAGATTCTTCCGGATTCGGTTATAAACAATTGGTTTTGGTTACAAAAATGTTTTTCATTTCAACATTCCTCTCCTCCTTTGTCGTCGAGTTGCAATGCACACTACAATTCTTGCTTCTTCCTTTGATTTTGTTGGGTTGGACCACTTGCATAAACAAGTGCATTGGCCATTAAAAAACAAAACAAAAGAAACAAAAAACACAAGGACGGGGAGGGAATTCCCTACCTCCTTACTTGTCAACAATCAAGTGTGGGGAGGCGAGCCCTCCCCACCTTCCTTCTTGGGCAAAATCAATGGACAACAAAGTCCAAGAACTTGTAGCTCCCGGCACTTCTGGGAAATGGTGTGGTGGCATTTTTCATTGCTATTGCCACTTGTTCACCTTCTTGAAAAACCCCAAAAAAAAAGGTGGGGAGAAAGGAAGAGAATGAGAAAGAAAGGAAAAGAAAAAGGAAGGACCCTCTATAACATTGGCTTTTTTGTGAGTTTTTTTTTTTTTAAAACAAAACACAACTCAAGGGTGTAGGCCTTCATTGAAGTTCAAATCCTCAAAGTTTTAAACCAAAATCTACATGAAAATGATCAAAATCACCAAAACCAATAATGACATTTCTTTGTAATTCCTAACCTAACTACAACACAAACATTTAAAACAAAAAAACCAAAAACACACCACATGGTGCTAAAACACAAATCCCAAGCTAAAAAATTCAATTGAAATCAATGTGCAAAACAAAACCAAATATAATTGTTGCACAACACAACCAAATCCCACTTTTGGTGATTTAAAAGAATTCACCTACAAACAACAAAATGTAAGAATCCAAGTTCAGAACATAGAAAAATATGAAACCACACAAGATGTGCAAATAAAAAATTGTGAAACACAAAAATTGCAAATAAGAAAAAACACAATGTCCTGAAATCTCAAATCACAAACAATGTTTTGAGATCGCACAACAAGGGATTATATCCCAAACATGAAAAAGCTCGAAGTTCACAATGGAACTGGTTTGTAACTAAGTTAATTACTAAATTAAATTAACTCAACTGATTAGAATTAGGTTTAACTCAGTATATTTAATCTTATAACTAAATAATAATTCTTGATAGTCCTCTCACCATGAAAAACACTCATACATTTTTTTAAACCTTTGGTTCAATAAGAATATTTCTTATTTACAACACATCAAGTAACATTGATGTTTGAAGAAAAAATGAAACAATATTGGTGTTTCTTTCATGGTGCAATGTACCTTTATTTTGATCATGTTTCTCAATTGTCTTCTCCTTGATGGTTTGAGACATTCTTGCATCTATCAAAGCTTGCACTATACCATTCTATATTAAATGTTGAAGGAAAGTTCTTTTTATTGGGTGTACCATGTGGTAAGTAACATGTAATCTCTTTAGTTCAATCACATGAAAAAAACCTAAAAATCATTGGATTTGCTTCTAGTATGCACCTAAAAGAGATGACAAACAAGAAGTACAAAATGCATAGAATTTGCATGTGCCCATTATCTAGTTACCAAAGGTGCATAGAATCCACATTTGCCTATACACCCATCAAATGATTGAATTGGGTTTGAAATAACAATGTTGTTTTGTTTGATTTACATTTTATGGAATGCACAAAAATTGTCTTGCATCTTGATGGATGTAAGATGTCATTGTACATAAATGTATGAAAACAAAATCCCTTAGCATTTCATGGAAAATTCCCCACACAAGAAAATAGTACACTAAGTCCTACCATCAAAGTGATGATACTTTCTTTGATGTTTTGCCTACATTTGTTGAGATCTTTATAAGCCATAACTTCTTCAAATTTCCAAAAGCATTCAAGGTATTTACTTATGAAAAAAATTGAACGTTAAAAAATTCTTCCTAAAATTATCATGCATAAATAGAGTGTGAATCTAAAGTAAGTATAGCTTGTGAACATTTTAGTGCTATAGGTTATAAGATTCTATGTTGGAGGTCATGTGGTGGACAATGTGGGGAATGATACTGTAGGTTTGAATATTGTGATAGATAATATGGAGTAAGCAATTGTAGATTCACATGGCTATTACAAACTTATTGAGGTTCCATATCCTTAATAAGTCTTCTCCCTCAAGGGTCAAAACAAGAAATAATGAGCCAAAAACCATGTTAAACATTTCATATAAAATACAATTTTTGTTACATATGTGTATGTGGTGCCACTTTAATTTCATGAACTAATCATGGCAAAGTTGTGCTTAATTAGTAATATGCATGTTGTGAAATTTAAATTGAATCACGAAATGTTCCAATTTTGAATTTTTGTTTAAACAAACGATGTTTGAAGTTGAACAAGTGCTTCATCAAATAATATTACTTTCAAAAAGGCCCTTTGATTTTCATGATTTACAAACTCTTGGACACTCAAATTTTTTGTAGTAATAAGGGACTATTAAACACACCAAAAGAAACTCAAAACATAAGAAAACAATCATTTAAAGTAATCAAATTCAAGGTCTATTTGAGGTTCATGAAACATGTAAATGTGATGCAATATATATGGTGTTAAAAAAAGGTTATAATAAAAGAAATTAAGCTTTTAAATCAATTAACATATTTTGGTATGATTTGATGTTGTGATCATGCTTCAAGATGAAACACATAATCTAATAGAATTTGTACACATTAAAAAAATCATATATATTAAAAAATGATTGACACAAAACATGTGATATATTGAGGCAATTATGAATATTATTAATAACAAGTTGCAAAAGATTTCATTCCAAAAATAAAAGTATGATTTATTTTTTTGGCAAAAGGACCTCAAATAAACAATATTTTTTAGTTTAAAATAAACACTTTGGTTCATTCTTTCTCATTTGGACCTTCAAGAATAACCCAATGTTTTAAAGGACCAAATATTAAAGGATTGTAAAATTAAATATTTATAGGATCATTACAATATATTAAAGTGTAATGTCTAACATAAGAATTATAATTGGATAGATATTTTTGGTGAAAAAATATTTAGGTGAAAATGTGAACAACGTGGGTGATGAGAGACTTTGTTCAATTATATATTTTGAGCGCATTTCCAACAAACATTTGCAACGTGACAATGAAAACCACTAAGTTGAAAAATGTGGACTACAACATTTCACTAATTTATTGATGTGCAAATTAAATATATTACAATTATCCTTATTATAACCAAATGTGCAACAAATGTATCAAATTGGCCACATTAGTTTTTGGAACAATATATGAAAAATGATTATATCAATTAATCACAAAAACTTAGAACTTGTTTCCAAAAAAATATGAGTTTTTTCTTTCATTGTCACCAATCATTATGGGAACCAACATATCAATATTTTACTTCTCAATTCAATAGTTAGTTCATCTATTTATAGATTTATGAAATTGCATAAAAAATTCGACACAATATCTTGAAGGTAATTGTTGTGTTCTAGTTATAGTCCTAGTCAAATTGAAATGAACAAGACAAGAATGAATGTAGTTGCAACCATGTGTTATTTACAAAGTATTAGACCATCACCTTCATCATGAATTGTAACAACTAACTACCATTACTATCCATAGACTTCATAAGGTTTTGACAATGGATGAAGATTAATGTGATAATCTACAATCTTAAAGCTTTTGCAATTGCCTTTATAAGATCATAACTACAAATTGTAATGTCCCCAAAGGCATTCCTTATAGCAAAGGTCATGCTTTTGTGCACTAACACATAAAGTCTACCAAGTTTTTTCATCACCTTTCTTCTTGTATTCAAAGTTATCTAATAATAAAAACTTGCCTAAGTTGAAAAACAAGTGAAAGCAAATCCAATACATTTGGGTTGTAATACTAACAATGAAACTTTAGGATCCTAAGTGGAATTTTCAAAAAATATAAGAGAGGTCTTGATATTAACATTTACACTTTTATAGGTCCTATGTTTACATCCTACTTCAACACAAGTATTATGAAGACTTGGTCATTGTTGCCTTTTGGATTCATAATTTGGTTATTTTAAAACTATGATTTACACAAAACAACACAATTCAACATACATTTTTTGAATAAAAATAATATTAAGGTTTGCACTAAATCAATCATTTGAAACATGAAATAATAGAGATTTAAACACAAACTTGTCAAAACAAGGTCAAAGCAAAAATGGTAAAAGCTTTAGGTTTCAAGAAATTGTTTAAGATTTCAAATGCGAATGGAATGACATGGCCTCATCAACATTGGAGAATGCTCAAGGTTTTTTCCTCAAAAAAATTAACTTTGATTGATTATCAAATAATACATCAATTTTGGATGTGATATTTGGGTCATCATTGACACAACCATGAAAATCCTTGAACCTTTTAGCTCTCACAATTTTGAGAGAAAAAAATTCAAATGAAGTTTAGAAAATATTTATATTTTTTATTTTCAATTTCCAAATTATGTAAATTTGATCTAATAGAAGTTGAAGAAGTCATTGAAAAAAGGTACAACAAAGTTTTGGGTCTTACAAACAAACATGGATTTCCAAGCTTAAAATGTTTTATGTGTATACTTCAAGTATAATCAAGAACTATGTGGAAAAGAAAGATGTTATTGTATTCAAATATGTATATGTAATATAATATTTCATAAAAAATAACATAAAGCAAAGTGTGTGTGTGTGTGTGTGTATATATATATATATATATTTATAGTTTCACCATCCTATGAAATCCAATACTAAATATAAAATAATGTCTTTTGGTATTTGAAAATGTACTATGGTGACTAGATGCTAGTGAATATTAGTTTGCAACACTTCCCTTTCTATTACATTTAAGAATGAAAAAACTTTGCTAATTGATGTTTGCATTGTTCCCCCTTCAAAAAATGATATCTAATTAATGTTGTTGAAGCCTATTAAACCCATAATTGCACATCAAAGTAATATGCTTTGGTTTGGGTTTAATTTTGTAAGGATGTCAACCCACATTCAATCAGTGGGAATATAACATAAAATAAGTTGTTGATTAATTTTTTCATATAAAGAATGGTAGTGCATCACAATGTGTTTGGATTTATAGAAAAATCTTGAATTCTTAGCTAGGGTTATACAAGATTGGTTATCACAAAATGAAATACTTGGGGAGGTGAGTAATAAACATAGCTTAGAAAGTAAGTGACAAGTCCAAAGGAGATTTTTAATTGTAGTGGCTACAACCATGCACTTTACTTTCATTGATGATAAAACAATAATACGTTGTTTCTTAAGTATTGTGCCACAAAATTGGCCCAATGATAATTATAAAAATACAACTAGTTGTTGAATATTAAGAGTTGGGATCACCAACCTAATTAGAATCTCTCCATCTTTCAAATGACTTTGAATTGCATGTGAAGGAAGTAACATATTTTATAGTAGTGGTAAATTAGTATATTGAAGATATCGCATGACATAGTTTACCCATGCCCAATGTTGAAGACTATCATTTGCCATGAATTGGGGCAAAAATGACTTATGAAGTATGCAAGGCCTAAGCATGTGAAAGTGACTAAATATTGCAAACTTCCAATTGCATTGGAATAAGGTATTGTTTCATAGTTTGTTCCTTTTCCAATGTTTGGGGTGTCATTGATTTTGAATATTTGATACCTACTTCAAGTGGGGTATTAACATGTTTACAATTTGCCATATTAAACATGGAAAGAATATTAGTGATATATTTGTGTTGAAATAAAACAAGTTCCATGCTTGTGTGATTCAAGTTGAACTTGTATACCAAAAATTATATTATACTTCATGTTTGTTGATCATGGCAAACTTAGTGGAGAGAGGTATTTTATTTGTGTGCAAATATTGAAGGTCATTTGCAATTAAGATAAAATCATCTATGTACAACTAAAGAATGATTTTTTAATTCTTTTTGCTGAATTTCATGTAAACATTATGTTAATATTGCATACTTGGGAACCCATGAAAATTTATAACCCAAATTCAATGAGTAATTGTTTGGTAAAAAGAAAAGATCGCATGGTATGAAGTACAAAACAACAAAAAACCATCCCAAAAAACTACCACCTAATTTGAATTTCTAGAAGGTAAAAGGTAGAAAGGAAAAACAACAAAAAAATATAGAACAAACGTGAATCTATCATTTTTTGAATTTCTACCTCCTCACCTTTTTTCACTTTGCCCAACAAGAAAACCAAGGAAGTTGCCCCCTCCAAGCTTCCCTTTGAAAAAATGATTCTTTCTCCCATTTCTAGAAAGGTATTTGCCTCTCTTTAAAAACACAAACCTACTTTTACAAAGAAATAATCTTTTATATCAAATATAAGTAATTTATTACCACTTTATTAAACACACAAAAAATGTGATCCCCACTATGTTTTCCACACAAAATACGCATTTTCAAATTCCAAAGGCATCACCAATTTCATCCTCTATTTTTCCAAAATTATGTCTAAACTTGTTTACAAAGAATGGGTAATTCAAAAATGATTCCAACCTCCAATAAACCTCATCCTCTTCTACAAATATGTTAACATTCCAGGGAACTACACTAGTCTTTAAATTAATGTCAAGATATTTGCCACTAGTTCCACTTCTAAAATGGAGAATATTCAATAATTCATCTATTTTCACCTATTTGTACAAGTTTGAACAATTTTAAAAGTAGGAAAATTAAAATATTCATATACATGGATTCTAAATTTTTATACAATCCATCAAAATTTTCATAGAATTTTTGAGAATTCTCGTCATTCAATTTTTTTAATTCTCTAAATTTGACAAGAAGGTAGGGTGCAACCTACCATGTACCAAAAAAAGCTTGTACAATTTGTGTAATATAATTGGAGGCCACATTATAGCCTGCATTTTTTCCACCACAAAAGACATGCATTTTGAAAAATGTAATGACATTTCATTTTTCGAAATACCAATTTAAAAAAATAATAATTTAAGAAATTTGAAAATAAACCTCCTATAATTCAACTTTATTCTTGACAAACAATAAAACCCTTAACCACATGTTTTACTGGAATGGGGTTAGTGCCCATCTCCACATTGGGCAAGTTCTTATTATAATAAAGCCCATGGCCTCAAGTTTTACGTACGATTATACATTTTAAACAAAGCTCCAAAAAGCAAAGGTCCAATGAAATCAAACATTTTTATTAGTCAAGAACTTTAAATTGGTCCCAAGGCCTTTATATAAGGGTCTAGGACCAATACAAATCAAATTGTGATTTAATTTACATGGCATCATTTTGGAAGGAAAACCAATTGGTCTGAACCAAAAAAAAAA
>Ga0209611_10004483_pt1 | contig 23874 bp, 11 predicted proteins | sample S1TSphgellanicum_3_FD_187693 | JGI IMG/M metagenome (GOLD analysis project Ga0209611, IMG submission 187693) | Host-associated microbial communities from peat moss isolated from Minnesota, USA - S1T2_Fc - Sphagnum magellanicum MG (SPAdes) (version 2) | ecosystem: Host-associated > Plants > Peat...
CAAGCACCATTACCCATACTATAAAGCACTCACAAGGGGTGGTAGCTTATGGTTCCAGGTGAAGAGGCTCTTATTTACAAATGCCAATTAAGGCATTTGTGTGCTCTCTCAAGCACTCACATCTTCAGTTAGGCAATTGCAAAGTAAAAACTTGTTAGTGTCATCAGCACTACTCATGACTATCTTTTGGCACCTTGTGTACTATGGAATGGTCAAGCCCCTGCCCATTAAGTTGGGTAAGTGGCCACACGCCCAACCTAAGGAGCAAGGCCGAGACCATTGACACTAAGGTCTGGGTGGGTGGCAGATTCAACAATTTTAATATTCATGTTCAATAGAGTTTTTTATCACTATTGCAAGTGTATGATCATCACCAGAAGATTGTGTCACGTAATGTGGTCAAGGAAATGACATAACCTGCCACCCCCGACCTTAACATAACTATCAGTTTTCCATCACTTTTGCCTTAAGTTCAAACAGATTATGCAACCCAGCACGTATCAGGGCACCATCAGTTGAAACCTGTTAAGTCTCAAATATGGATGAGCCACAACTGAGTTACTCACCTTGGGAAACTAACTTGTAAACCCTCCTACATCCATCTCACACGACTAGATCACTTCCTACTTAAGTGAGTAAATATGTAGATATGAGTAGATATGTGAGCCAACACTGCACTTCCTATGTAAGTCAGTAAGAAGGTAGGTGGTCACAACCAGTGTTGGCCAGTTATATAGAAAATTTCGATTATGCATCTAATTTCATCTATATCTGGAATTTTTTAACTTCTCAATATTTGGCTCTATACACAATCATCAGATGCCTTGGTATGTACGACACTTATATGTAACTGTATTCAGCCATTATGTTTAAACAAATTGATATTTGGTCCATTAGGGTTTTGAAAATGTCATAAATGCACTTTATTTTGGGTTTTGATTGTTTAGGGTTTAGGGAGAGTTACCCATCATAATCTCCTTTTGAAACTTTGTTTTGCACCTTTGCATTTTGCACCTTTGCATTTTGCACTTCCATTGATATTTTCATTGTATTGTAAATGAATCTCAAAACTTTGTTTTAAGTTATTGCAACATAAAGTGTTTCATATTCATACATTCTTGTTTTGAACTTCTTTGTAACCATGGGTCTTTTTCTTCTTCTTTTTTTGTGAATTTCACAAGAATCAAGCACTTCATTTCTTATTTTGGCCTTAATTTCTTGTTCTCCCTGAAACTTCAAAACATTAACTATTTCATATTTCATACATTCTTGTTTTTTAACTTCTTTGCAACGATGGGTCTTTTTCTCTTTTTTTTGTGAATTTCACAAGAATCAAGCACTTCATGTCTTACTTTGGCCTTAATTTCTTGTTCTACTTGAAGCTTCCCAAAAAATCTATTATTTTTGCAATGTGTTTTGCGCTTCTACTCAAGTAAGTTTTTATCCATAGTCTAAAAGTGCTATGGTTTGTTTTTTTATTGTGCATTGCATTCAAGTTGTTTCTTTGTTGTATACTTGTTTTTTTGGTTTCGTTGCTTAACAAATTAAGAAGGTTTTGCTTTGGTTTTGTGTTCTATTGTTTAGCAAATTAAAAGAGATGGTTAAAGGTTTAAAAAGACTATTAAAATTTTATATACATGAACTTTGACTACCAAATTTCACTACAAAAAATCGACTATCAATTTTTCACAACTAGTTAAGATTTACACTAACCATTAAAAAATCTAGAAAATCCTAACTAGTAAATTGATTACCATATTTATGTAACCAAAATTTGTTATTTATTTTTAATATTGAAAATTTTTAATGATTAGATGCAACTACTAGTTAAGATTCTCTAAATGTTGATAAGATTGAGTTCTAGTTTTAAAAAGATTTTTAGAATTCTATTATTTTCAATAGAATCATTATTTTGGATTTATTTACTTTGTTTGTTCAATGTATTTAGAGGTCGGGTTTTAAATAAGCTTGGCAAAATTAATGTATTGTATTTTGTTGTTGTAAGAAGTTTTTATATTTTAGAAATTATTTTTTCCACTACAAATTTTTGTTTTGCATTTCAAAGTTGTATTTGTTCATAAAGTTTGAGTGTTGTCATTTTTCCTACTAATATTTATTATTTTGAGTATTAGTAAGAATTCAATAATCTATCATTTTTTTTTAAATTGTGATTTTTTATCATTTTAAAGTTTAAAAAAAGTATTTTCACTTTTTGATCCTACTACTTTTATTTTCCAAACCTAGATTATTACTATATGACCTTAACATTTAGCAATCGTACCATGGATAGAAAACCTAGATTTTTTGTTTAGTGACTTTTATTTTGAAAAGTATGGTTGAAGCTATTTAAACCTAAAAGGGTCTACTCAAGGTTGGCGTTCCAAAAAAAGGAAAAAAGACTCCATGACTTTTGTAGGGCTATTTTTTGTAAATAACATTTACTTAAAACAAATTTATATGACAAAAATTGAATAGTCCAATTTAAGATAATTCATGTGACAGTGGTGATTTTTCACATACATACATAATTTTATATCAATATTTTGGTTTATAGTCAGAAGCATAAAAATCCCCAAATGGATTTCAAAGGACAACCAAACATGTTTTTTAAATAAGATTATTTCCTACACATGTGACATGCACCTAAAGCTAAACATTTTGAACCCATTGAAAATAATTTTTGTTCAAACAATTTTTTAAATGAATCATTAGCCTTGTAACCTTTTCCTTCAAAATTTCAAAACTTTGAAAATTTTGTATGATTTGGTTTTTCATCAAGTTCACCTTGAAAATTTTGAGACTTTGAAATTAATGTATGATTTGGTTTTTCATCAAGTACATCTAGTGAATATGTATTTTCATAAAAGGGGACATTTTTTTTGTACAAATTTTTTTTAATCAATTGTATGACTTTGTGCATTCCTTTTGATTACTTTTTTTTAAAATGTAGTTCAAATACTTGATATACATTTTTTAAAGGACTCAAAATGACATTTACATAGTATCCAAATTATTTTTAAATATTTTTTATTAACTTAACAAGACGTCATTTTATTTATTGTTGGCATACAACAATCCATTACAATTATAATAATATAAGATTTAAAAAATTCAGAATTGTCCTCTGCAATCTTTTAAAAATAGGTCAATCTTTTTTGGTACCCCAATCGTGAATACACTCAAAATGAAGTTGGAGAATGTTGTTGTATTCCACAATGATGAATAAGATGAATTGAAAATTATTACCAAAAAACTAAAACCAAAATTTGGTGAAATGATCGTACCAACAATGACAATTTTGACATTGAAACTAAAGGTTTTTTTAAAACCTATTTAAAACCTTACCAAAATGAAGTGTATTGGCAATTAAATTATATTACCCAATTCATGTGTTCAAGAAAATGAGATTGTTCAACTCCAAAATTGATTGGAAGAACCACATCAATTTCAAGAGGAGGCTTCATAAGATGGACATAATGGTTTTTCTTTAATATTGAATTTCACAATTGAAGAAGAATTTCACCAAGAAATTATGGTTTAACCTTTTTTTCAATGTAAGAATTTTTCCTCTTTATATTTTTGCCAATTTGTTCTTTTTGCCACGGGAATGGACATGTCATAGGGGATTGCATTTACAAATTTAATAGGATTCCCATTACCAACCCAATGCTTAGCTTTGCTCCAAATTCCAAGCTGGTCTTCTTTCAAGTTCTTTCCCAAATGTTGTGCCGCTAGTCTTAATCACCAATGTGTCACCTACAATACCAAAATTCACCAAAACCAATTTACCTTTTTCCAAAATTTATACAATACTCCTTTGACTATTATAATATCCAAGGATAAAAATCCAATGGTGTCATTTACGATAAATATATTCCCTAAAATATTCCTTATAAGTTTAAAGAACATTTCTTTCATATGGCCATAATTTTGCAACATTAGGAAAAATCCTTACACCATGGTCTATGATGAACCATCCTTATTTTGGGAAATACATTAGTCATGTTTACCCAATATCACCTTTACAGTCATCACAAACTTACCAAGTTTCCTAGGTTTGTACAAATTTTGTGCAAGATTTACTTTATCATAAGTTCGTACAGAAATCACATGAATTCTCTATTATGGTTAATGTGAACAATATTTTTACATATTCAATATTTTAAATGTTCAAATGAATGGTTTATTTTTTTGGAATGGCATACAAGAATGTTCATGTTTAATACATATAAATCACATACTTTTATACGAAATTACATCACAATAATTACATAGATTTAATTTAAATGAAAATTATATGTATTTCACATCAAGACATCATAAGTAAAAAAAATGCATCATTTATATAAAAATAATTTAATATATTGTATCATTTTGACATTTTGAAGTCCACAAATTTTTCACATACATATTATTTTACAAATTAGTATTTTACTAATTATCTATTAAAATATTGTGATATTGGAAGTTTGTGATGATCTTAATACCACTATTTCTAATGATAGGAACCACAACAATCAGAAGAGGTGATGAAGGACCACTAAATTAAGATGGATTTATTTTGAATGATCAAAAGAATTTGGCAATTGGATCCCTCAAGGAGAAACTTCGAACCTAACCAAAAACCAATCTACTAAAAACTTGGAGACCACATGGCAAACTTTTTAAAGGTAATGTATCACTCGTAGGAATAATGGCCCTCTTGGCAAAAGATACCATGTTTGAACACAAGGAAATGGTTTTCACCTATGAGGAAAACATGGGTGATATTAATAACCACTAAAAATTACTTGAACCACTTGCAAAATCAAAATAATCAATTGACCCAAAAAAGGCAAACTTTATATGTAGCAATGCCATAGGACCAAACATACCAAGGAAAGGTCCCATTGGAACCCTAAAAATCCTAGCAACAAGTTGAAGGGAAAAAAAAAACATATAGTAAATGAAGTTTCTGTACAACAAACCAAGAGACTTGGAAAATAGTCCAATAAATAAAAGCAATTAAAAGTAAGGCAATAAGGGTCATCTAATAATGTACCAATGTTTCATTTGTGGATCAACTAAACATAAGATTTATGATCGCCCTCATATATAGGTAACATAAGAAATGTTCAAGGAAAAAACCTCCCTTACAAAAAATAATAATAATGAGGATGTTATTATTAACATGGTTTTAGTAATAACCACTAAGAGCAAACTACCGAAACATTTTATACCTTCCAAGGAAAAGGAACCTAGAAAAATAAGAACTATAATTGATTAGAATGAGGAGGAAAAGTTGTAGAAGTCTTTTGAAACTACCATTTAGCAAATATAGGAAAAGGAACCTCTTTTCCATTAAAACAACTTAAGGAGACCAATGACACTAGTACCTTGCCAAGTGCAAATTTGATTACTAAACAATTACCATGACCAAAAGAGGAATTACCCAAAACGAGGGTGTTTGAAGTTTTTGGTCATGCTGAAAAATGCCATTCCAATACTATAAAAAATTGGGGAGCAATTGTCAAAAAACAATCATACCTTCACAATGGGGCAAATTTTTAATTTGGTTCCAAATTTGAAACATTATGTTCTTGCTAAATTATCCTTATCAAGAAATCTATTTTTTCTCAAAGACCTTCCCCCATAATAGCTTTAGTAACCATAGATCCTCATATGGTAGTTTTATAAGTACATGTGATAGTTGCATTTTAAACCTAAGTTATGATAAAAAAATTAATCACATGGTAGTTATCCAAGTGCATGTGGTGAAAAATTTAGTGGATGATGTGTTGTTGGTTGGAAAATCAATAATGAACATTATCATTAAGGACTTAAGAAAGAAATTAGGGTTACCTATCCCTAGACTACTTTTTTATACCCTCAGGATGGCAAATCAAACCCTAACAAAATTGATTGGGCTGATTAGTAATCCATATTTATGGAATTCCATACATTGTACATTTACAATGATGAACAAAATTTTGTATTAAATGCTAGTTATTCCATGTTATTGGGATGTCCATGGTTATGTGATGTTAATGTTATTCATGATTGCGGTAACAACTTGATCACCATTGGAAGCAATGGGACAATTCATAACATAGCCATCATCAAGCACTTGGATAGTAATACCAAATGACCAAAAATACTACTTTAACATGGATCTCAATTATTAGCTTCAAGTTTCTTGTATGGCAAATTGGCAGGTATTGGTTTGGTTTTGTTATTTAGCAAATTGGGAGAGTTATACAACATCTTTCTCAATGAATAAATGAGCATTGACTTGGTTTCATTGTTTAGTGAATTGGTAGAATTTTAAGGCATTGTTGCTTAGTGAATCAACAAAGGTTTGCAACAAAAGGTAAATCCTTTAGCATTTTTTGTTTTGTTTTTGGGAGCTTAAAAAGTTGGTTGAGTGTTTGTTTTAATTTCTTATGTCTTTTTTTTGTGTTTAAGTTTTTTATGTTTAATGGTTGAAAAGGAATGTTGTTTTCATGAGAATGTGGGTGAAGATCCTAAAGATGCATATCAATTTCCCCCGTTTATATGCCATCCTCATTAATCTCAAATGTTAAAAGTGTGCATATTTAATATGACAACATTTTAAATGCTGATGTGTCATGACTTGTAGATGTAAAAGCTCACAAGTTATAACTTGGATACCTCACAATCATATATGTTTATTTATTAGGGATTTTTATCATCAATGATGGGTTACTATGTGCAAATTGCATATTCAAAATTGTTGCTTAAAGGAAATAACAACTCTAGGAGAAGGTGAAAAAACTTGCTATTCATCTTTATCAATTGGGGAAAAAAAGGACAAGTCCATTTAGTTTTGCAATTATTACATTTTTTGGTTTCACAAACCCATAGAATAAACATGATTATGTTTAGCAAATTTTTTTGAAGGGTTTGGTGATTTATACTTGCAAGGGTTAAAAATCTTTGTTAATATGTGAAAACATTTGTTTTTGGAAGTTAATATACATCAATCCCCTTGTGTTCAATTTTCAGTTCAATATTATTTTGTGGACAAAATATTGCCTACCATGGTCAAGAAAACAAATGCACCAGCATGTTTTGTCAAATCTTGCATCTACAATAGTAATTTCTACCAATTTTGATCTTTGGATGCACTATGCCAAAACATGGCAAATAAATCTACATCTATGGTTGGATTTGTACTTCGGGGTACATTCACAAATATAGGAGCCATAGGAATTATAACCAATGCTTTGTTTTTCATGTTATCGTGTCAAAAATTACATTAATATTACACATTTCTTTTATACATTTTGATGATAGTGTTCTTAATATATTGTGGAAACATGTATAATAATTTGAATTGAATCTAATGAAATTTGAATTCTCAAAAGCATTGATTAATCATTGTCACTAATGTTTTATAGTGCTTTTGTTGCTTGGAAAAACTCATAAATGTTTCTTAAAAGACTTGAAAATTACATAATTTTGAAGAGATTCTTAAAACACATATTCACACAAAAGTATAATGTAACATATTTTTGAATCAAAAGGACTTTCTTATGACATTTTGTAATTTACAAATGGAATATTCCTAATATATCCCCAAAAGTTTTTAGAATAAGTAATTACTAAAGTCCCTACTAAGGGTGTACCCCTAGCTCTTTATTTTGTGAATGTACCTTTTGCAACTATGTACTTCATGATTATAGTCATAAAAGACATATCCAATGTTCCAATGATCAATATAGGTTAATTAATTAATTAATTAATTTTAAATCATTAATTTATTAGCCTATCAAGTGTTGCCATGTGGCAAGCCTAAAACATATATAGGTACATTAAATGACCAAGCCTAGTTTAGGCACCCTAGGTGGGTTAAGGAACTTTGACCAAACACCTTAAGCCGCCTCACTTAGGGTAAGCCCCTAAGCATCGTAGCCTAGGCTACGTACTTAAGCAACATAAACCCTTAAGCTAAGCCATTGAACTTAAAGAGTTATACAAGGGTTATGTAACCACCTAGGTGTATTTAGAGCTACCTAGGAGTTACCTAAGCTATCTAAAGTCTATTTAAACTTGTTAAGGGCTACCTAGGACTACTTATATTACTTAGGAACTTAGTACTTAAGCTACATAGGGCGTACTTAAAGCTAGCTACTTGGGATATGTGTAAGGCCTACTTAGGGGTTATTTAGGTTACATGATAGGCCCTACCTAAAGGTTACCTAGGTTACTTAAGGGCTAAATGGACTAAATATGCCTACATAAGGGCTACCTAAGGCCTACATAAAGGTTATCTATGGTTCCATGTGGTATATTTTATGGTTATTTACCTTGGCTATTTAAGCCCTAATCATGTAGTCATAATATCACATTCATGTATGATTAAATTGAAATATTGATGATTAAAGTTACATACAACTATATGTCATATGCCTCCATGACTTGGTTTAGACACTTTAATCACAAAATGTTTTAGTCATGGATGCTACATTGGCATAGTGATGTCTCATGTGGTGTTGATATTTTTATCTTGGTTATCAAATTTTTGAGTGAAACTTGTGTGCCCATGCATATTACTATGGGGTTATTTGAAATCAATGAGACAAGTTGGGAATCCATTGTTATACATCTTCAGTTTGCTAGAGAGGGTTAGTTTGGTATACTAAATACTCGAATTTGTAAAGGATGAAGTCACTAATTTGATAATTATGGTAATTATTTTGCATTTTGTCATTGATTGTGAACCTTTGAAAATTATTAAGGTTTATGAAGCTACATGCTTTGAACATGTGATGTCCAAAGCATGTTTATATGTTACAAATTACAACAAAGTTTTTGTTAGGTTAAAGAATGTGATTGTGCAAAAAAATCATGTTACTTTATAGAAAACCATCACTTGGAGCAAGAAAAAAAAGGAGGCAAGAATGGAGTGTTCTTAATTTTGAAAGTGGGATGTGGCATCAAAAATTAAAGATTCTCATGTTTAGACTTGATTCACCAATAAGGTCATCATGTTTGAAAAAACTTTTTAGTTTAAAAATGTTATAATTATTTGTTATGGTAAGTATAAATATGTGATTTTACAACAAACAATACCTAAAGCCAAAGTGTGGGTTATTGCTAAGGCATCCATATCAACCTTGAATCATGTTGTATTGAGATGTGTGATGAATCAATCCAAGAACCAATAATTGTTGCTAGATGTTTTGACAACAACTATCACATTTACTATGAACATGGAAGTTGAATTATTATAGCTTTCTAGTATGCTTGAAATATCTTACAATTTTGAGGTTGGGGTCTTACATAAAAATATGCAGTTGGAAGTCATAAAGGTGATCAAACTGTCTTTAGAGCTTTTGAAATATATTTACAAAAATAATTATAATCATGTTGGATTCATGTTTCAAGGCTTTGTGTAACTTAGTGGGACATGCAAATGTAATCTAGTTGGCATTTGAGTATGTTTCAATGTTGTCAATCCTCCTCTAATGGGTGTGCTTTGATAAGTTGAACCCTATTACCAATGCATATGTTGTAATAATAGTTGATATTGTGGGACCAAATGTTGAAAAAAATATGTTTGGTCTTAGGGCCTCAAGAGAATAACCTTTTTGAGCATTAATCACCATAGAATTATCTTTGTTTAAAAAGCTTTCTAGATGCCCTCATAGATACGCATGCAAATCCACTAGCTTCATGGCACATGCACACAAAGGCCAACTTCCAAATGTGGTTTTCTTTGTAAAACAAATTCTTGGAATCCTATGTTCATAAATAGAAATTGAATGAGTGTGTAATCTTGTTAAGGTGTTGACAACTCTAAGGCCTTGTTGCTTGTAGGGTGAAAATGAATCTAACTATTATTGTATTAAAAATTTGACATGCTGACCCACATGCCAATTTCAAATTTTGACTTGAACTAATACTTGAAAGCATGAAATTTTTTGATAAAAGAGAGTTATGACTTGATTGGAAAACACAACTTTTTTGAAAAATTGCAAGTTGATGATGATTAAATTTTGTGGGGATAAGGTGCGTTTGAATGGCAAGTGGTTGGGGCAAGAACTTGTGCTATAATGGTTTTCACCTCCCCCACAAATTACTTTGTTTTGGGTTTTGTTCATGTTGGTTTTGTTATGGGAGGGTAGGTTGTATTATTGTAAGTTTTTTGTAACCAACACAATTGGAAATTTGATATGCATAACCATTGTGCATATTTGTCATGTTTTGAAAATTGAAAGCTTGGATGCAAAGTTGAATATGTGCATAACATTTCATCCATCTAGATTGAACATTTTCATCCATGCCTAAAACATGATTATCAAAATAGTTGAATAGACAACTTGTGATGTAGACATGTCATTCAACAATTATACAATGTTTTATGATGTCATATTCATAGTTTATGCATCAATTATAGGTCAATTAGGAAGTTTAATTTGTTGAGGCCAATTTTTCAATTGCATAAATGTATGCATACATGCATGTTTGAAGAACAAGTTGTATAGTCAATTGTATGAAAGTTGTATCACTTTCATAACATTGTTGGTAGGCATTGTAAAAAAATAACAATGTAGATTTGAATGGCACCATAAGAGTATTTAACTCTAGTATGAATTTAAAAATCATCATGAGATCCATACCCAAAGTAGTTAAAAAGACATGAGTTTATTGCCCCTTGTTTTGTAACAAACAACCAAGAGTAGTAGAAATAAATGGTTTATTGAACTAGAACTAGTCAAATAAGTCACCACAAGTTTAAATAATCCAATGGTTTTTCTAATTAGAGCTAGTTAAATAAATCATCACAAGTTTAAATAGACAATGATTTATTTGACTACAGGTAGCTAGTCAAATAAAATGCCACAAGTTAAAAAAGATAATGGTTTATTTTACTAGATCCAATCAAATAAACTAGTACAAGTTTAATAAACTAATGGGTCATCAACCCTTTTAGATATTGAAAATGATGACACATGTCCACTGGGAGATGCCATGATATGATGACATGTGTTCACTTTGAAATGTCATGATATGATGACATGTGGTATTACTAGATGAATGAAAGTGTGATGGATGAAAATACCCATTCTAGATTTCACCATATGATGCCATGTCATTGTTGAAGATGAAATGTATTAATGACATGTGGTGCAACCTTAATTCAACTATAGGAATGGCTAACTTGATTGGTCATCAAATTGGTTGCTAATCAAGTCGACAAATCAAAAATGTCAAAGACCTTTTAGTCAAAATGACCTTAGTCAAAGTGGCCATGTCAAAAATGACTTGTCCAAGATGCCATCTTGGTCAAGTCAAAGAAGGGCCGTTTGGGGTACCTTTTGACCAATTTATCTAGTGAAAAAAAACTTGTTTTCTTCTAGTGTTTGTTGGGGCCAAGAATATTCCAAAGGTGGCCCTTCAATTGAAAGTCATTTTCAACTATCTACCAAATCAATAAGTAAATCGAATTTCTTGGTAATCACATGAAATTTGTAGAAATATGTAAAAATATGGAGTTGTAACATAGTCGAAAATGACATGTAATTGAAAAAAATTGGTTTAAAAAGGGGCATTTTCTTTTAGTGTACGTTGAATTGGCAAGCTTCTTTTGCATATTTTCACCATATTTCATAATGTTTAGATGTGATCATTAACTATTAACCTTAATAGAATGAAACAATATGGCAATAATGAATTTGGGTGATTCAAATGTGTGGCTTTAGGCATGTGAGCAACAACCAACTATGTTGTAATCAAAAAATGGTTTCACCTTTGATGCATTAAACATACCTAGGCATTTATTTTTGTAGTTTGTAATACAAGAATATATTGAACTTTTTTCATGGATGATGGTCCACATTTGGTTAGGGATTTGGGGGATTACAATAAAACAATTAAGAATGGGGTTCATGGTTGCACCCAACTTACCAATCCTTTCACCTATGAACTAATGTGTTGATTTTCCAAATAGATTTATAAGAGAAATTTCCTATGTCACTATCGAGCTTCAAGGGACTCCAAATAGGAATCAATTTGGATGTGATGCACCATTCAAGGTGGTTTTATGTCATTAAGTTGATGTGTGTGGAAAATGATAGTTGTAAGTGTCGACATGGTAGCACATGACACCAATTCAAATTCTATTCACCCCATTTGCAACTTCTTCAACCTAAGGTTTGTGTCCATCACCGTTATCATCACCTTTGGCATTATTTTCCTTTCCATTCCCAAATGCCAAGTTTTTAATGCATGTTATTACCACCTTTTAACATTTATGTGCATTGTGAAACAACAAGTTTCAACCTTTTTTATTCATAAATTTCTAGGTTATAATACACATATTTGTTGAATTGCAATTTTTTTATTCAATTTTTATGAACTTGGAGTTGTGAGTTTTTTGTGAAATCGGTGATTTGATTTTTTAATGTGAGCAACATATTATTGTGGACATCAAGAAGGAAATCAAGTAGAAACTGATGTATTCACAACTCCATTGTTGCCAAGTTGAAGATGCACATGCTCCGATATGTGAACATTAAAACTTCTAGAAAAACTTCACCTTGCAAAATATGTTTTTGGTTTGTGTGAGTGGATCAACATTCATGAATTTGTGCAAACCTTCTAGATTGTGTTTTCTATCCTTTTGTTTATGTTTTGTTGTGAAATGTGCATGAATTGAGTTTATGTTTGCATTTGAGTGAAGTGCAAGAAATTCACTATTCATTTTGGGAGGGAAGTTTTTGAAGGTTCATTATTATTTTCAAAACTTTGAAGTGTTTTAAATTTTGCTTGTCTTGTCATTGTTCCACTACAAATTGCTACTAAATTTTAGGTTTTAACATGTCTTTTCAAAAGGTATTGTAAGTGTTTCCAAGCCTTTTGTAGTTGGGTCAACCACTAAAAGGGTAAATAATGGTTCATCTTCCTACAAGTGTAAGGAAAAATGCGATGTAGATGGGAAAGGTCACTTACTTCTTGAAGATATCATGGATCCTAATTCAAATCATAAGAGGTACAAGCTTGTTGTTAGAGTTTTCTGTCCCATTCTTCCAAAGCCAAAGAAACTTAGGAAGGCATAATGGGAATTAAACATGTTATTTCAAGATGTCTATGTTGATAAGTTGCTTTGGGTTGAAGCAATGTTAGGGGTCAATGGAAAGATGATGATGGTTAGGTGTAATGTTTGACATAAACGTTCATGGTGTTGATGTTTAATGGTGTCTAAAAACATGTTTAGTGTCATAAGGTCACTATTAAGTTGGGGTAGTTATTGGGGAATATTACATGAATCATGTGAGCCAACATGTAAAAAAAAGAGCAATGTGCCTCAATGCATCACAAATTTTGTATTATTGACAAAGATAGATTTTGTTTTCATCTTGAATGTAAACAAAAATTTGTATAACTTGTGAGAATTTTTCACATGTTCAAATTGACTAATGTCACTTGTAACTTGTCCAACGCAACTAAAGGAAAAATAGTTGCCAATGTTGTCTGCAACTAAAACTAGTTGCAAAAAAACTAGTTTAAAATCCCTTGTTTGCTTCTAGTGCAACAAAGGTGCCCAATTATAGAATATGAAAGCTTAAAGAATATGCTTGATTTTATCCAAATGCTTGACGACCCCTGTCATCATTGGAACATTTGACCAAGTGTATGGGCCATGACTGAGTGCATATATGAGCTTGTGCTTACCAAAACACATCTTCCAATGCATATTATAAAGTTTATTTGATCATTGTTGATGAGATGATCGACCGCCATTGATTTCTAATTGAAGATTGGCATTATGTTTATGTGGTTGAAGGTTGGAAACACATCCCCCAAATTGTTAACATTGGAACAAATATTAATTGAAGGTATTGTACACAATTTGAAGATAATGATAACTTGGCAAATGTGTTGCAAATTAGGGGGCATTTTGAATATCTTTAGAAACTTTTTAACAAGTTCATTAGTTTTGGCGCAAATGGGGTTTCAATTTTTTCTAGGTTGTTATAACTCAAATAAGGGGAAATCGTGCACCCTCTCATGCTTGGGGTGCATTGTGTCACTCATTAAATTAATCTTTCAATCCAAATTTTTTCCACATTACAAATTGTATCCAAGGTTAGAGTTTTGCTATAATATGTGTACACCTATTATAGTAACTCCCCTAAACAATAGTTGGACATATGAAAATTTCTTGAATTTATGCAATACAAAGCATTAGAGAATCTTTGCAACGTGAAAACATTATGGATTCTCATGCTTTTTCATGCCAATTTTTTGACCAAGTATAAATCTTTAACACTGCAAATGTTTGAAGAACATGTGGTGCATGATTTTTTCAAGGCAAACTTGGAGTTGTTATGTGATATTGAGGTTTTATTGGGTTTGATTTGCATTATTCGCATCCTTCAATGTGTTTAGGGTATGTCTAAGTTTGCTAAAACCTATGATGTGTTTATTTGTGATTTTGTTTGTTGTGAAGACTTGTCAAATGGTTTTATATCACATGTATTATTGAACCCACGTTTAAGGATTGAATATGTTGATTTAAAATTCTTTTACTTCACTTATATCACTAGTAAAAATAAGCAAAAATGTAACCACTACATTTGTAACTACATGCGACCTATAGTTGTTTGTGACTAGTTTTGAGAGTGTTTGCAAATATAAGATCAAATTTTAATTATTTTGATCATTGTTGTAACTTTGTTGCAATTCTTGATAATTTCATCTTATTGACTGGATGGTTTGTATGTCTATTTTCATCCATGAATAGGTTTATATGTCCTATTAGTTGCAATAATGACCAAGCTAGTCACACTAAACTAAAGATATTCTATGGTGACTTAGGGATATATTTTTATGTATGTATTAAATGTATGTATGTATAATGTATTACCCATATGACAAATGTTTTTGTTTTGTTTTGTATATTAATGATGGATATGTATGTACAATGTTCATATATTGAAATCTGGAAATTGATATTTTGAACCTGATAATTAATATTTGAATCGTGAATATTGTTTTGTAAATTCAAAAAACGTTATTTGAATTTGAAAATTAATATTTGAATTTTGAAAATACTTATTTCAATTCCAAAACTTGTTATGTGAAAAAGAAATTGTCATATGAAACTAAAAATTAAGATTTCAAGTTTGAAACTTGTTATGCACATTCCAAAATCATTATTTAAATTTGAAACTTCATATTTGAACTGTGAATGTTTTTACTTGAATCTAAAAATTGTTATTGCAATTATAAATTTTTTTATTTGAGTTTCAAAATTGATATATTTCAATTCTAAAAAACTTATTTGAATTTCCAAATCGATATTTGAGTTTTAAAATGTTTTATTTGAATTTGAAAATTGATATATTTCAATTTTGAAACTTATTATTTGAATAAGAAAACTGTTATTTCAATTCTGAAAATTATTACTTGAATATGAAAATTGTTATTTCAATTCTAGAAAATATATGTTTGACTATGACATTGATATTTGAGTTCTCACACTAATAGAGAAACCCTATTTTTTTAAACAAAAAGTTTTCAACTAAACATGATTTGCAACTATGTTGCAACTGGAATTGTTTATTTAAAAATGAAATAATGACAATTACCAATTAAGTCGAATCATCAACTAAATGGGATTAGTTGATAGGAGTTTTCAACTAGGTGGTATTTTGTCGAATATCCCATTGAATATTTCAAACATCAACAATGTCAAGTTGAAATATCTACTATGGTGGGACATAGTGAAAAACATGTTTGACTAAAGGCTTTTTAGTTGGCACATTGTCAAGACATCAACTAATGTTCAACTATTTTGGTGACACCATCAACACATGTATGGATGATAAAATGTATTTTAATGGATGGATTTACATCACTCAAATTGGACAAGAAATGAAAAAGATTTATAAATGTTTAGTTGTAGGCCTATGTGTGTTTTTAAGCTTATCTTCCCAAAGTGGCAATTAAAATGTTTGTCTCATATTGTTTGGCTTCCATGTAAATAATCCAAACTATATATTAACAAGTGCATTGGGATGATGGAGAATCAAAGTTAACATGAAAATGAAATAGCCACTTGGGATGAGTCAACTAAAAATGTTCAACCTTAAAGGCTAGGTTAAATAAAATAGGACTTTATTTTTTATTTAGGTCTAGGCCTAACTTAATGCTTATGTCTAGCCTTAGTTTAAGCTAAGTGGCTAGTTATGTCTAGGCCTAGCCTAGGTGCTTAGGTTTAGCTTTAACCTAAGTTTAAACTAGGGGGTCTTGTTTAGACCTAACCTTTGCCTAGGTAAATAAATGGTTGCTTATGATTAAACACCACATACATAGATAGGCCTAGGTTATGCCATGTGCCATTTAATTATTGGTTCATCCCAAACCCTATTAAATCACCACACGTGTCATCGCCCCATTGGCCAAATGCATTGACCATCATAGTTGTAACACTTTTGATTTAATTTCCATGGCCGATCAATGGTGGAATGTTTTGGGTGTGCCACATGTCATGACATTTTTAGTTGAACATTCAATTCACAAAGTTGAAATGTAGTTGAAATTGCAACAAAATATTTTGCTAATGTCATACGTAATTAGTAGATGAAATTCATCCATTAATTGAAGGAAGTCGACAACATCTCATGATTAGGTTGGTAAGATAATCTACAACTAAAATGATTAATGATGGCTATTGATATGGTGTTGACAAGTGGCCAACTTTTTCAACTAGAATGTCATTGTTGACTTGTAGTTGTTAGCTTTTTTGGTTTGTAGTTGAGAAAAATATTTTTCAATTGCAAAAAATATTTTGCAACTATTTTTGTTAATTTCAACTATCTTTTATAATCAAGATGTAGTTGAAAATGTAGTTGCAAAAGGGGGGGTTTTCTGCTCTTATAAAACTTTTTATTTGAATTTCAAAATCAATATTTCAATTTTACATTATTATTTAAACCTAAAAAATTTCTATTTCAATTCTAAAAAATATTATTTGAATTTGAAATTTCTTATTACATATGAAAATTGATATTTCAATTTTGAAATTTGTTATTTGAATCTAAAATTTATTATTTCAATTCTAAGAATTTTATTTCAATTGGAATTTGTAAATTGAGTTCTAAAATTTGTAATCTGAATTTGACAATTGATATTTCAATTCTGAAAATTAATATTTAAAAATTTGATAATTATTATTTGACACTGAAAATTGGTATTTCAACTATTAAAAAAACTATTTGAATTTGAAAATTTTAATTGCATATGAAAATTGTTATTTCAATTCTAAAAAAATTCATTTCAATTTGTGATATGTAATTTGAGTTTTAGAATCTGTAATTTGAATCTGAAAATTAGTTTTTCAATTTTGAAAATTGATATTTGGTTCTGAAATTGTGTATTTGAATCTGAAGATTGATATTTCAATTTTGATAATTATTACTCAAAGTAATATTTCAATTATAATAAATATAATTTGAGATAAAGTTTTTTATTTGAATCTATGAATTAATAGTCAATTCTGAAATAAATTTGAATCTTAAAATGAATATTTGACTATTTAAAATTATTGATTGAGTTAAAATGGATATGTAAATGTTATGTGAAATTTTATTTGAATCTAAAAGTAGATAGTTCATTTTTGAAATATTATTGTAAATAAAAATATTTCTATTTTAGATTTTATATCTGAATTCCGAATTTTAAAAAATTGAATTGGAAAGTTGAATTTTGAAATTTTAAAAACATTATTTGAGTCTTAAATTTGATATTTGAATTTCGAAAAATTATAATAAAAGCTAGAAATAATGAGATAGTAAGAAAAATAATTAATTACAAAATTGCTAATCACTAGTTTCAATAATAAGTTAATAAATTGTCTTATTAATATTAATATTTATTATTTTTTGTAGTGAAATATATAATTTGTTAAAAAAATTGTATTGTATATTATGACATGACTTATTATTAAAGGACTACTATAGATGTTGAAATTATTATTATTATTTATTTTTAGTATTAGTGTTATTATATATTAAAATTTATTACTTATAATAATGGAAATAGTTAGTAGGTAAAGTAAGCTAGAATAGCACATTGGGTATTAGGAGGTAGTTGCAAATAAGTTGTGGCTAGGGTGATGACATTTGCAATTGAAATGTTTAACCTATATGCTTTGTCTTTCGTTGTTTTCATGTGTAGTATGAATTGGTGCATTAGAAGGCTTGAAAGTGGAAGTGTCATTCAAGGATGAGCCAATAAAAGAGGTTTGACCTAAAAGGATAAAACCCAAGATAAAATAGGAATATCAAGTAAACCTAGTTGATTAGCCTAAGCCTACCTATTGATCTTAAATTAAATAATCTGAAGTTAATTAATTAGATTAAATATTAGATATTAAGTAATGTTTCTACGTGCCATGTGTCATCAAAAAATTGGCTTTCAAAAAATAAATGGATATAATTATTATGCCACCTGGCATGAAATAATCAGCTTAAAAAAATAAATGGACACAATCAATATGCCATGTGGTGATATTTTATTTTGCCATGTGTCATATAAATAAAACCATCTAAAATGAATGATGTGGATATTTTCAAGATTAACTATTTCTTAATATTAAAACATTGCCACATGCAACATATCAATTGTTGCTTGGGTGACCAAATTAGTGGCATGGTAAGTCACAAATGACAATATAGATGCAATAAGTCAAAAGATGAAACTATATTTCTTTGAGTTTTTTTTACATTCATAAGTCATGTCGCTTTTGACTATTGTTTTATGCGACTTTTGCATGGCAAGTAAAAAAAATTAGTTGTAAATGTTGTCTACAACTAAAAATTAATTGCAAAGACTAATTGAAAAAAACCTTTTCCTACTAGTGATGCACATTGATTGGAGTTTCGAGCTAGGTTTTAAAGCTCGATTGGCTTCTAATTGTGAAAAAGGTCAAAAAATAATGTAGCAATGTTACTCAATGTGGGCTAATTGAATAATTGGATCAAAGGTTCCCTTTAAAAGAAATCATGAATGTTACATGCATTTATACCCCCAATTTTGGCTACAACTAGAAGATGAACATATTTTCTTACTTCAACTTATCTTTATAAAATCCCAATTCTATCATAGGCACATAGGGGCCAAAAGTTATTTCATTCCCTCCCTTCTTTGCCAAGCTTTGTTGGATGATCAAACCATTTTTTTCGAAGTGACAATGATGTCAAATGGGGTTGCAGCTGTGAAGCCACCAGCTAATTGTAATCCATATTCCTAGATGAGGGCATTGGTGGCCAACAACCATATTATCTTTCATAAGCTTTCAAAGTGGTGAAAGTCTATGGAACTATCTATGCCTATGATTTTGGGAAATGTTGAGGATGAGAAATGTTTCTCCACATTACCTTTCATGAAGAACAAATTGTGAAACATGCTCACAACACATTTGAATTTGGTTGTGCACATGTATGCAAATAAAAAAAAAACTTTGAATGGTTTCCATTTGGTATTGTGATCAAAGAATGGACACAAAAGAAAGTTCGAAGAGCAATAGATCAATAACTCTATTTTTCAACAAACACCAAAGTTTTTAAAAACTCTTTCTGCATTTTGTCCTTTTTGTGATTTTTTCCCTCAACTTTTAAATTCCAACATGAATTTTCCATTGAATACAAGCTTCATTCCTATATTTTTGATGTTGGCATTGTATGCTTGCAATTGTGCTTTGTACTTACTGATATATATTGTTAATATGTTGTATGCTTTGCAAGCCCATTTCTAGTTGCAGTGGGCAGGATTCATTCAGATCGTGGTTCAATTCCCTTAAGATATATCTTGTAGCCAAAATTTAGATTCTTTTGTGAATACGAAGGCAAGGATATCGTGTTTAGAGTCATTATAGAGTATAGTAGGTTAAGGGATTTTGGCCCCTAGTTAATAATAATAGGTCTATTTTTATATGAGGATTTTTGAAAGATGATATTTTGGCTTGTGTTGAAACTTGAGATTAGTTACAAAATTATAATATCTTCAAGGATTTGGTTTTCTTTTAGAGGATTTTTTGAAGATTATATTTTTGCATGGTGAAATATTTGAGTTTCCATAATTCTTCTTTTTACCTCAAGATACTTTTTAATGTGAATGGCAAGCCCACAGTGTGACACACAGCCCCTTGTTTTCTTTTTGGTTGCCAATTTTTTGACTTGAAATGCCAATTGGTAGTTGCTAAAATTCACATAAAAAACAATCTTGTAGCCATGAAGTGTTTACTGCACAATATCGACCATAGCCAATTATTTATCATTATTTGGTGAGGTGCATTTTTTTTAGAACCCTTAGAGATTGAGGATGCCACTTATTAGCCATAGACTTGCAAGACCTAGCCACTTTTAAAGGTGCATTCACACTTGGCGGTAAGGACTCTCGTACTAAGTCCCCTAACACCGAGCTAGTCATTTAGGACCTAAACCTTCTTATCATGAAGATTTGATGTTAAGTTGACATCCAATAAATATTAAACAATCACCCATTTAACATTGGCTGCCACCTAGATTTTCACTTAACACTTACTTAACATTAGGTGTGACGCACCTTAATACCTTGGCAAGAAAGCCGCATTAACCTGATAGCTCAACAGGCCGTGCAAAGATTGTATAACTTACATGGATCTTGTGCACTAGCTCTACACACACATCTAGCTCATGAGCAGACATCATAACCAGTAGCAAGGGGCATCTTGATGAGGTGTCACTTCCTGATTGGACACCCACACAATGGTTATATGACATAACCTGCTGAGCTCATGGATGTGAATACCATAACCTGTTGAGCTCATGGATGGAGCCTCAATTTCTCGACGCCTTGTAGAAGACGACAAAGGGGGTATCACCTGGAAGCAGATATATGGCTGGCTCCAGTTATATGTGAAGGATATAACCAAGGATATCAAATATACATGTTATTTGGCAAATGCATGTGATGTTTTTAATTTTTTTTTTTCGTTTATTGGGCAATGGGGGGGACCATACCCTCTATCAAACGGATAGCCTAGGTGATACTAATCTCAGAGTAATGACCTCTTTGGGCTTGCCATCACCATAATTATCCTTCTTCATGAACAAATCAAGTAAATTCTCTATTAGGTTTCTTAATTAGGTTTAGGGTTTATTCAAAGCCTCCCCCCAAAAAAGTGCTTAACTTTCTCCCTAATATTTTTCCTGTGTTCAAGAGACATTTTGTAGCTTGGTGGGACATATTGATGGGATTGCAATTTAGTTTACATTCCGTGCCTTCACCACATGGAAATATTATTTGAGATGGAAATTGTTTTTTTGAATTTTGGTGTTCTTAAATTGTTCCCTTTACTTCCTAATGGTTTCCCAAAGTTCTTAAAGTGTTCCTCAACATGTTCCCAAAAGCAACAATAGGGAACAACATAGAGAACATTTAACCATCATTGGTCTCCACTCACATAGCCCCTATTTGGGCCTTTATGGCATGTAAGGTTGAACAAGATAGAAAACATCACAACATAAATTTTGTGTAAATGTCATTTTAATGGTCCCATAGGAGATGCTCCTGTATATAAAGGCTTAGGGCTCAAACTTAGGGTCCTAGAAGCTAAAAACATTGAATCCTACCTAAACCTAGAACCCTAGCCCTTACTTAATCTTATGACCAAAACCTTGTGAGAAACCCTTAAACCCATCAGGTCTAATTCGGGGCCAGCTTGGGTCTCAATGTGCTCCTTATTAGTGGCTTCAGGCCTGCAATGGCAGTGTTGACTTCTCGAGTCTCATAAGAGCCTGACCTAAATTTTCCTTTTAGTAGTAGTACCTAACAAAGCATGATTTTTCTGCATAGGAATCATGCTTACATCCCTAACTTTGACAAGAATATTGCAAAGATGTTTCAAATTTTCACCAAGAAAGTGTTAAGTTTAGAGCTTAATGAAACTAGAAGGAACCTAGAAATTCTTAACTCCAACACAACAACCAAAAAGCTCTTGGAAGAGAGATTTTCTAAACCCTACTACCTCAGTCACTAAGCCTAAGCACTCATTTAAAGCACTTTTCAAACCCTAACACCCTACTCCAAGTTCCTTAAATCTCACGGGAAGGTGAAATGATCCTTTGATATAATGCCTGGCATCAATACAATCATCCCTTGGTTCCATGTTTCCTTTTTAGCCAATTGGTAGGCACCAAAAATGAGCTTTCTTAAGTCTCAACGTAATGATGGCATGGTGTGTTCTTTTAGCTTTGGCAAATAGTCTACACATGTGGGATATCAAATTGATGCAAAAAATATCGAACCTAACACATCACATTAAGCACTCGGAGAAATGTCCTATTGTATTTAGAAGGCAGCTTACATTCATTGGTACCCCTCCTAGAAAAGAGGATTATTATGTCTACTCCTTAAAAGTGGTAGAGATCTTACCAAGGTACAAGGTAAGGTCCCTACCACTCTAAAAGAGTAGGCATAAGAAACATCTCATTGTTATGCCTTGTGATCTCCGTTAGTTTAGACTCATGACAATGTTTGCTTCATGCCTTACAATGGGTGAAGTGCATTGGGTGGGGTCCCAAAATGCAATGTCAGATTCAGCTACCATCCCATCCTAGGCCACTTCTTTTGAGAATGCCCTTAGGGCTTTACGCTAGGGTGCTGACAATCCAAAAAATGTAAAGCCAGACTTGGATACTGCCTTGCCGTTGGCCTTATTTTGGGAATGCCTCGACCCTAGGTCCTCACCCTAGTTGTTAGAATTAAACTAACAGATAAATATGTCTTCCCTCTTGTTACTTATCGATTAAGAACTTCCTTGTTGTTGTAGACCCAAAGGCTGCTATTTGTTGAATGCATCTTGTATGCGATGTTCAAATGATCTGAAAAATTCACTTTGGCAATGATAATAAAACTCAACAATAAATTTTTTATAAGTGTAGTCAAAAGTTGTTTGAAAGTGAAATCATTGATTTTAAGAGCATATAGTTCATGTGAGTGGACAGTTTAAAAATTTGCCTATGTGACAATTGTTTGTCATTTAACTGCAAACTTTCTTAATGACCAACTGCATTTTTCCTTTAAGCTTTTAGAAACCTTCTACTTCTTAATTTATGTATTTGATGTCCAATATTGCTCCATTACATTAGTTTGTCAGCTTGATAATTTAGAAATTGATAAGAATTTTTTAAAAAAAAATGTCAGAAGAATTGGCACCAAACTTCAAACCTTTCAAAGTCAGTTATTCTGTTATTACAATATTATGGATAAAGTTGCTGATCACATTATAGGGTTTGCTTCTGTTGGAGTGAAGGTTTCCTTATGATTTATGGAACTTTTCAAAGAAAAACTGAGAGATCGGGCCACAGAGTATTGAGTGAGCAAAATCTCCACAAAATACGAAACCAGCCCAATCTCTAGCAAATATTTGAAACCGTCACTTGGAAAGCTCAAACACATACCTCTCCACAATATTGATTAATGTGGGGACAGCAAGTGCCTCCAGCTGAAGCTGAACCCACAAACATTAAAATCAGCATTTTTCTTGAGTTAGGAAAATGGTTGCAAAAAATGGATTCATAACCAAGGCTTTTTTCTTCCCTCAATATTGTGAAATCGAAATTTTTTCCAACTTTCCCATACTTTAGAATAATTAGTCAAATTTATACTAGAAAAAACAAAGTTTAACAAAAAAAAATGGATTAAAATTATAAAAATTATTGAAAAAAAAGACTGTTCATAAGATCTCTAAATGCCTCAGGACTTGCATCAAACTGTAAGCAAGCATTTTGTCCTGCATTACAAATATGGTTCGAAAATTGCCTTAAAACATGACAGCTCTTTCATCTTAGGTCTTCTTTGTTATTGTTATTGTTATTT